>Ga0316204_10000805_pt1 | contig 101485 bp, 103 predicted proteins | sample 6monrhotite_MG_2_FD_205661 | JGI IMG/M metagenome (GOLD analysis project Ga0316204, IMG submission 205661) | Microbial mat bacterial communities from mineral coupon in-situ incubated in ocean water Damariscotta River, Maine, United States -... | ecosystem: Environmental > Aquatic > Marine >... | reverse complement strand
TGCCATGAAGCAAATATGACGCACACTTAAACCTAAATCCCAAACGCCACGGGTATATCAATAAACCTTTTTAGGGCGAAGCAGCAGCATGGGCTTGTTGCGTCCGAAAACGGCGAGAACAGTAGGACAGCATTTGCTAGGCTTGCCGAATGAACCTTGATCACGATGCCTGCTACCGCGCAATTGTAACGAGAGATACCCGCTTTGACGGTCGTCTGTATATCGGCGTTCGCACCACCGGAATTTACTGTCGGCCAATCTGCCCCGCACGCACACCCAAACGCGAAAACGTCTTGTTCTATCCAACGGCTGCTGCTGCACAAGAGGCCGGGTTTCGGCCTTGCCTGCGCTGTCGGCCGGAAAATTCACCTGATCTGGCGGTATGGAACGGGACTTCAAACACCGTTAAACGGGCACTCGCATTGATTGGCGAAGGGGCAATGGATGGCGAAACGGTTGATCATCTCGCCGGGCATCTGGGCGTCGGTGAACGCCACCTCAGACGACTCTTCCAGCAGCATCTCGGCGCGTCGCCGATTGCGATTGCGCAAACCCGCCGCATCCTTTTTGCCAAAAAATTGATCATGGAGACACGAATGCCCATGACTGAAATTGCGCATGCAGCCGGTTTCGGCAGCATTCGTCGCTTCAATGCCGTTTTTCAGGCGATGTACAAACGACCTCCCGGCGCATTGAGGCGAACACGTCAGGACACGCACCCTGATGTATCTACCACCATTTCAGGCGTCGTGCTGACAATGTCCTATGCTGCGCCTTATCACTGGCCCAGCATGATTTCATTTCTGAAAACACGCGCGATTCCAGGTGTTGAGTGGGTAGACGGGAAAAACCGGTATCACCGTTCAATCGCATTGGATGGCTGCCAGGGCACAGTTCGTGTTGCATTCGATGAAAATAAAAAATGTTTGCGTGCAACAATCCGTTTCCCGCAAGTATCAAGCCTTGCCTTCATCGTCAGCCGACTTCGTCGGGTATTTGACCTCACTGCCGATCCCACCGCCATTGATGCCCATCTTGCTAATGATCCCCGGCTTGCACCACTGATCGCAACCCGGCCTGGTTTGCGCGTACCCGGCGCGTGGGACGGTTTCGAGCTTGGCATCCGTGCGATTCTCGGGCAACAAATCAGTGTCAGTGCTGCCACAACACTCGCAGGCAGACTCGTTGCCTTGTACGGGAAGCCACTTGATACATCGTTAAAGACCGAAGGGCTGAGTCATGTTTTTCCATCAGCGAAACGTCTTGCTGCGGCTGATCTACGCTCACTGGGTATACCCGGCACCCGCGCGCGCGCATTATCGGCATTGAGCAAGGCTGTGCTGGAAAATCCGGACATGTTCAGCGCTAGTCAAACCCCGGATATCACACTCGAACGCCTGAAAGCATTGCCCGGCATCGGTGAGTGGACAGCCCAGTACATTCTCATGCGCGCACTTTGTGAGCCGGATGCATTTCCCGCAGCCGACATTGCGTTGATGCGCGCGATGGCCACTAAAAAAGGGCAACGCCCGACACCCGCAAAACTGCTTGAGCGGGCCGAAGCCTGGCGACCCTGGCGGGCCTATGCCGCACTGCACCTTTGGACCTCCGAAAGCAACACAGCACCTGTGTACGACAAAGAGAGAATCAGTGATGCCACAACACTCACCACCTGAAATTCTGTTTCGCCATCAACTGGAAACCCCCGTCGGCACGATGCTGCTCATCACCGATAGGCAGCAACGAATACGTGCCCTTGACTGGCTGGAATACGAAGACCGTATGCATCGCCTCTTACAACGTTATGCCAAGAAAAAAGCCTTTGAGCTGCAAGCAGACTCCCTCCCGACAGCGATACACACGGCTCTGGATGCGTATTTCGCCGGAAATTTTGTCCCTGTGAGCAACATTCCTGTCTATACCGCTGGAACCGTTTTCCAGCAGGCAGTCTGGCAGGCACTCCGAAATATTCCGGTTGGAACCACTCTCAGCTACGGCGCACTGGCCAAAAAACTTGGGCGACCGAAAGCCGTTCGTGCTGTCGGCACTGCCAACGGTGCGAACCCGATTGGCATAGTGATCCCTTGTCATCGGGTGATCGGGATGGATGGCTCCATGACGGGGTACGGCGGCGGAATTGAACGCAAACGATGGCTCCTTGCTCACGAAAATGCCCGCATTGAATCCAACTGATTCTTTGTTTTAACCAAAAAATATTGATCAACATTCTATTGAGGAACTCACCATGACCACATCAGCACAACATAAAGCAAAAATTTTCCGCGACCTGAGTACCCAAGGTCACCTGCTGTTGCCTAACGCCTGGGATGCTGCAAGCGCACGTATTTTCGAGGAGGCAGGTTTTCCTGCCATTGGAACCACCAGCGCTGGCATTGCCTATAGCCGTGGTTTTCGTGACGCTCAGCAAATCAGCAGGGAAGCAATGATGCGTGAAGTGGCCATTATTGCCAATGCGGTGGACATACCCGTAACGGCAGATATCGAAGCAGGCTATGGCCCCAGCCCTGAAGATGTCACGGAAACCGTACACGCGGTTATTGATGCCGGCGCGGTCGGTATCAATCTGGAAGACAATACCCACGGAGGCACTCTCCCGCTCTTTGATATCAGCGCGCAGGCAGAACGCATTGCGGCGGCAAAATCAGCAGGTGAACGGAGCGGGATTGCATTGACAATCAATGCACGTACTGACGTTTTCCTGCTTGATTTGGGTGCCGATGACATCGAGCGAACGGCCATGACCATCGAACGCGGCCACGCCTACCTTGCTGCCGGAGCAGATCTCGTCTTTGTGCCTGCGTTAATCCATACTCACATTGCGCAACAACTGTCGAATGCTTTTGAAGGTCGCCTGAACCTGATGGCTATGCCGGGTGCACCTGAGGCAAGCGCATTGTTCAACGCCGGAGCCCAGCGCATCAGCCTCGGCCCGAGCGCAATGCTGGCAAGCCTCGGCACAATACAAAACATCGCCGAAGAACTACAGCAAACCGGCACTTGGTCATCAATCGAAACACGTTTTTTCGGTTTTGCTGAAGCAGAAATGCTGTTTAAACACGACTGACACTATTCCTGGAAGCCTATCCGAGAATGAAAGCCACGCCCGGATGCATTGCACCTCATCCGGGCTACCTCGCTATCATTTAAAGCATCATGTCTAAGTAGAAGCTTAGGAATGGAATTTGAATAACTTATACAAGTGGCGCTCTGATTTAGTCCGTATTTGTTCGTTCTGATTGAGCAAAAGCACAGGAATAGTCGTTCTATTTCGAGCTTTTGTGATTGAAGAACGGGCGAAGACGGGCTGAAGCAGAGATGCCAATTGTATAAGTTATTCAATTTCCATTCCTTACTCAGTGGACATTTCCAAATCATCCAGAATCGCATCCAGCCCTGCCTGTGCGCATTGTTCATCGATTTCTTCTGATGAACCAGAGACACCGATGCCACCGAAAATAGTACCAGCCGCCACAATGGGCAAACCACCACGGGCAATCATCAGCCCCTTGGTTTTTGGCACACCGTAAGCCCCTTTAAAACGACCGAGCAAACTGCTCGTGGATGAGTTGAAGGACATAGCTGTGTAAGCCTTATCACGACTGATGCGAATCGAGACATCCATGGACAGCACGTCACGCAATACCACCTGTGGATGACCACCACGGTCAACAATCGTCACGGTGATTTGCGCACCTTTTTTGCGACATGCGGCAATGCTGGCCTGGGCCGCAGTCAATGCCGTATCCAGGGACATGCGCGAAATGTTGATGGTAACAGGTTGTTCATCGGCAACACTGTTACCCGCAAAAAACATCAATAATACAAACAGCAGGCTATGGTGGGTTTTCATGGGTTTATTTTCCTTCCGCTAAACAGACAGGTACGCATTCCATGCACGATAAAGCATTGCTAATAAAATAGGGGTTAAAGGGTGTTCTCAAAATTCTCAGGTCGCTTTGAATATACTACTCTATTTTCTACTATGACTATCATCACGACCAACAAGGGCGGCATCCGTCGCCAAACCAAAAAATCTCCCCTGCTGTTGCCACAAATGGATGTCTACACTGCCTTGTAACACATGCTGTTCTTTAATACGCGTTAATTTTTCCGTCAGCTCCGTCACGTAGAGCGTCGATACAGCTCCACTGGCACGATTACGTACTTTAAGCTGTGCGGCGAGTCCTCCTTGAATGGAACAATAACGTCCGCCGACCAGTTGAAAATCACGCTGAATATCAACGGGCAGATTCAATGGAAAATCCAAGCGTTGCATAGCCACCCGTAATATCTCCGGGCGCGTTTCCACATATTCCGCATCCAGTTTTTTATTATGGTTCATGGCAATTTCCTTCAGCACCAGTGCTGTGAGATCGCCTTGATATGACTGTTGGTAATAAAAAAACTGAGCCATCACCACCACTACGAGTAGTGAAGCGACCCAGGCCAGCCCCGCTATCGGACGGCGAAACCATGGCATGGTTAACGATGCTGTCGGTTTTAAACTATCAGCCTGCGCGAGCATGCGCTCCACGCTGTCCGCCGACAAAGACTTGCGCTGATAATATTCCTTGAGACTTGCTCCCAGTTTATCGCTATCTGGCGTGTTCATGGCATCACTCGCTTTGTCTGAGTGTAGATGAATGGTAGCGTTTGTTTTCTGCCAAGGCAGCGTCATCCTGACTCAGGGCATTCACCAGTTTTTTCCGGCCACGCTGGATCAGGCTCAACACAGTATTGCGCGAGCGCTCCGTCAGTTCAGCAACCTCCGCCGCGGTATAACCTTCGACCAAGTGCAGATATATTGCTTCACGTTCTTCCACTCTGAGTATGGACAAACTGCGTTCCAACCATTCAACGTCCATGGCAATTTCCTGTTCATTGCCCGGCCCGTCATGTAGTTCCACCCTGGTCGACAATTCATCCAGCGGCTCCAATACCACTAGACGATTGCGCCGATAACGATCGATATATAAATTACGCAGGGTCACAAAAAACAGGGATTTATTCCACGATTGATGACGCTCTTGCGGCTTGCTGCGCGCCAGCTTAAGCCAGGCTTCCTGCACCAGATCTTCCGCCTCGGCGTGCTGATGCGTCAACGAACACGCATAACGAAATCCGCTCTGTAGCAAGGCTTCGAGACTGTCATCTGTGTTCACTGTTTGCAGAACCCCTTAATTTATCCACTACAAAACCGCATAATTCGGACAAGCTCTTAAGCCATAGAACGAATGGCACACCCCGTTGATTGCAGGTAGAAAATTAAATTTACATGCCCCTAAAGAAATGCCAACTGCTTAGTGCAGGGTGAGCAGCGCTCACCCTGCAAAACAAAATTCTTTATTTCATAATCCACTGGTTTTGCAATGCTGCCAGATAGGTTTTTTCGATATGTGTAACATCAGCATTGCCGGTAACCAGCTGTGTAATAACTTTGTCGTACAAAGCCTTGTCTTTCAACATAGCGGCATTAACAGCCAGGGCACGAATAATGACCGAACCCGGTTTTTGTCCACCAAGGTTTTGTAATATGCCGCGAATAATGGGCCCGTTTTGCGCGAAGCGATTTTGAGCAATATTGTCCATAAATTGAAAAAACAATCGTGTTTTTTCTGGCGGTGTACCATCCACGACATGCTGTCGAAACTGGTTGACCACGTCCAGTTTCAGCCAAAGATCACGCAGGATGGGCGCAGGCATCAATTGATACAACATACCTTCCAATTGGCTCCAGTTGCTACGTCCATTAGCATTAGTCAATTGTGCGGCAAGCTGCCCCAGTAGCCGTTGATCAGGCCGGTAACTGCGATAATACGCATAACGCTCACGCATGATTTGTGTGTAGCTTTCCGGTTCAGTCAACTCCTGATAGGCAACGATGGAATTATTCAACGGATCAAACAGATCAACTTTTTGACGCAGGAAAAATGCTTTTTCTGCACCGGTATCGACCAGTGGTATGTAGTCAGAGTTCGGTTGGGCATCCTGACTCAGCAATTTCAAGGTGTTTATATCGGCTATATAATTACGGTTAGAGTAGTGACCGGCAGGTTTACGCATTTGGCGAAAATCGGCCGCTATATTTTCATTATTGTAAAAACGCGGGTATTTATTAGCGTTGAAATCCTGATCACTGGCAACCATTAGCACATCATTTTCTGCATAGGGCGAGTGATACACTTTGATGTACGGAAAGGCATTTTCAAGTGCCTTGATAATTGTCAGCATGAGCTCGCTGTTAAATTCCGGTAAATGCATCCATTGCACCAATATTCCACCGGGTTTCAAATAGCGTTTGCTGTGCGCATAAAACTCTTGACTGAACAAGCTTGAAACACCACTCACCCATGGGTTTGAGGGCTCGGAAACAATCACATCATATTGTTTTCCGGCGGTACTGAAAAAAGTACGTGCATCATCAATGACCATATTGACTCGTGGATCTTCGTAAACCCGACGGTTATGAGGCATCATCTCCCGCGCCAGATTAACCATCTCTTCTTCGATTTCGATAAGGTCCATGGTTTGCAGCAGTGAATCGCCTAACATGTAGTGGGCTGTCATACCGCTACCTAAACCAATGATCGCCGCATCATAAGGTTGTTCAATCATCGACATGGGTAAAAAAGCCAGGGCAGCCTGGGTTTCTTCACTTTTGGTGCCACCCACAGCAGCATCGGTTTTTCCGTTGGTTTTAATCAATTGGATATCGCCAATTTCATGCAGGGAAATGGTCGCCGTTTTGCCATCACGCACGGTGACTTTCTCATCAGGCATCACAAAAGCGGTGCGACGAAAATATCCGGCGGCAATCACGTTGGGATTAAAGCTGACAAACAACAATGGCATGATCATTAACACAGAAACAATGACTGCCGTTATCAGTGGGACTTGTGAGCCTTGCTGGCGCGATGTCTGGTACAACCACAGCAAAAACAAACCAATGCCGATGTCGATAAATGCACCACTGGCAATGGTCATCTTCAGTTGCAACAGCGGCATCAAAAACAGTCCGGCAATCGTCGCACCTAAAATAGCTCCAATCGTGTTGTAACCATAAACCGCACCCACATACTTTTCGTTGCGGGTCACGTTCATTAAATAATAGGTAATGATGGGCAACGTCATGCCCGCAACAAATGTGGTGGGAAACATCAGGAACAGACTCAGACCATATTTCAACAGCGAGAACGTCCAGTAACCTTGCTCAGTTTTATCAAGAAACTCTTTTGAGTGTTCCATAGTGCTGAATGCGAATTCATAAAAATAAATACTGGTGAGCGCAAGAGCTCCCATCACCAATTGTGCAATAGCCAATAACATCACGACATGCTTGGTTTTTTGCAACAGTTTTTTTGCCGCCAGTCCACCGCAGGCCAGCCCTAGCACAAAAGCCGATACCATGATGTCGAAAGAATGTGTGGAAGCGCCCAGTAGCAGACTCAATAAACGAATCCAACTGATTTCATAAATGAAGGAAGCAAAACCGGTCAATAGACTCAGGGCAAGAAACAGTTTCACTGAGAGCAGGGCTCCCTGGTGATCACTATCCTGTAACAGTGGTGGCGCTTCCACGGCACAAAAACGTTCACCGCTTCGCTCAAGTGCGTTTTGTTGCTGTTTACCAATGAGGTAAAAGCCAAGGGCAATCACAATATTGCCTAAGGCTGCCAAGTGTAACGAACCCTCAGTGCCCAATTGCGGAATCAAAATATACGACGCCAGTAGGATACCCACAGCAGCACCAATAGAATTGGTGAAATACAGCAGCGGAAAGGCGCTCTGTCCACCATCACGACTGATACGAATCATCGCGACCCCCAGCAACGGGAACGTCGTGCCCAGCAAAATTGCCATGGGGGCTGTGATCAACACAGAAATGACAATTTTCAGCGACTCCGCCAGCGGCGCAGCCATACCGCTGACATTGTCATAAAACAGACCAATACTGAATTCGTAAATATCGTGGTAAAAAAAACCGCCGATACCGACGACCAGCTCCACTAGCGCATAAATCAAAAAGGGGTTTTTCAGTTGCTTTGTGTAGCGTGCGGCGAGCAATGCTCCGAGACCAATGCCGCCCATGAAAATGCACAAAGTGAGAATCTGCCCATAGGAGGAATGTCCGAGAAACAGTTTCAGGTAACGCGCCCAGATACCTTCATAAATCAGTGCCACAAAACCAGATAAGGAAAACAGGAAATAAATAGCCAGCAGGGTGGCTCTGTTATGCGGATTCAGGTCACGGGCCTGGGTAGCCGTGACAGCGTTTGACGTTGACATTGTTTCAGGAAAGCCTCAATTTTTTTGTATATGTCCGTGGTGTTTGAGACTCAGGCTTTTAGTGTGCGTCATATCCATTTCATGACCGGGTGAAATGATGCGCAACAGTCAGACTATTTTGAGGAATTTCAACGCGGTCATGGAATGACGAGGGCGTGCAATAAAAGCCTGAGTCTCAAACGCTGCGGGCATATCATACCTGAAGAAGTCCTCCCAAGGGTGTGCGAGTTCCAGGCGACATCTGTGTTTCTTTCCATTCTGTGATATTTTTATGGTGTGTATTTCCTCGCCCATACACCCTGTTAATGGTAATTCAGCCACCTTGATTACTCGCAAGCTCGGATTTTCGACGCTTTTCAGTAACAAAAACAGTAATAAAAACATTTTTCGATATTATGCATACTTTTTCTTGTAAATGAGAATGATTATCACTACTATTTAAAAACTTGAGAAGCACCCAGCGCAGTCGGGGAAATTTGAAGAATCAAAGCACCGCCACCGAACTCAGCCAGGTTGATATATACCCGTGGCGTTTGGGATTTAGGTTTAAGTGTGCGTCATATTTGCTTCATGGCCAGGCGAAATGACGCGCAATAGTCACTCTATTGCAAGGAATTTCAACGCAGCCATGGAGTGAAGAGGACGTGTAATTAGACCTAAATCTCAATCGCTACGGGTATAAATAGTCAGAAACCAAAGGAGAACTATTGATGACTTATATGATTGATGCCCAGCTGGAGCAAGGAGTCCCTTCGTTGAAATTAATTGATGCAGCAACAGGTGAAGAACGCCTTTATTGGCGAGGCGGCAGTGTAAGCAATAACGAACGAAGCTGGCAGGACTTATTTAAGCGCTTGGTATTGCTTTCTTGTGCTGACCGGCTCGGCCTGATGCAGCGTGCAAAATTATCAACTTTTGGTGATGAGTGTATGGAATGCACAACTTGTATCAGTGAAAAGGAAAATACCCTGATAGAAACAAGTATCGTTCCATCATTAAATGTGAATTAAGGGCTGAATCACTCGGTTAGCCTTTTTTACTGAGAACACCGTCATTCCGGCATGTTTTTAGCGCTTAATCCACATTTTAAGATGGCGCAAATAATATATACCCGTGGCGTTTGGGATTTAGGCTTTTAGTGTGCGTCACATTCATTTCAACGCAGCCATGGAATGAAGAAGGCGTGCAATAAAACCCAAATCTCAAACGCCGCGGGTATAGTACAAGGTGCACGGTATGCACCGGGCAGACAAAACCAGCCGGAAACAGTGGCTTGGATGCTTTTCAGAAGATTTTTTAGTAGCTGCTCAACATTGATAAAGAAATAAATTCATGAAAAAATATTACATCGTTTTCGCTATTCTAACGAGCCTAAATATCATTTCACCATCAATGGCAAGCGCTGATGATGAAGGTCCGGAGCTTAGCTTCAATAAGCCAGACGCCTACCAAGTCGTTAACGGTTCAATTGAACTGCTAACCACCTGGGCACGCGGCGAATATGCGGAACATGAGGGTGAGGGATTATTCGCTCGCTATCCTCAAGATGGCGCTGTCATTAGTGAGACGATCAATCTGGTTCACGAATTGCAGCAGCTTGCTAAAAAAGCCAGGAGCAAGGGCGATGAGACGAAAGCTCGTGCTTATCTGTTTTCTGCTGAGGCCACTGCCCGTTATGCGGCGCAGATGCCTCATCTATTGGAAGACCGAATCAACCCGAAAAAAAATCAATGAGCATTTGCCCATTCGTTTTTTGTTTAAAAATACACCTGTCTGCACTGAATCAGAGTTATCAGCCACGCTTACCGTGTCAATACCCGCCTTTACGGCGTGATTCCGGCAATCCAGCAATACGTCCCCCCTGTTTGCTGGGATCTTTGGGGAACAACTCATACAAATCTTTTTGAGTGGGTTTTGAACCCCATTTGTCCGCCATGGTTTTAATGATGGCTCGCGTATTGGGTTGATTGCCACCATTATTGATAAATTCATCGCGTAGATAATTCATCAAATCCCAATGCTTTTCGGTTAATTCCACACCTTCTTCTGCGGCAATAAGTTTTGCCAGGTCTTCGTTCCAGTCTGCAATATCGACCAAATAACCCGTGGGTGTGGTTTCAATTGTTTTACCATTAAGTTCTATAGCCACTGTAACCTCCTTTTGGATTCAGGCTTGAAACGCCTGTTTATAAAATATTGCAAAAATCATTCTGTTTCTTTACGTAAGTCAGTAATGTCTTTATGTGGAATAAACAAGCCACAACCTAGATGCCGATAGGGACCCAAACCATGTTGTTGCAGCCATAATGATTCTTCAATTTCAAGATCGGCAATCATCAAACTACGTGTGTTAATACTTTTTTCAGGTGTTTTGATAGAGTGCCCAGTACCGCATAACATTTTACGGGGTGTTATTCCCTGGTCAGTTAATTGCGCAGACACCCAATGCAGTACATCCTCTTCATCCGCCAGTTCTTGCTCGGCAACCAGGTGACGTGAAAACAATGTGGTAATGCTGCTTAAGGGACGCTCACTGACTGAATGCAGCTCAAAAACATAACCGCAAACATCCAGCTTTTCACCCGCCAGTTTTTTCGCATCAGCAATACGATGCTTAGGAACACGTAATTCAAAACGGGTACGTTTCGATAAATGTAATAATGAATGAGGATCATCCGGACGCATCCAGCCATTGCCCGACGCGGCGACATTTACTGCATGCATTCCGGCAGCAGGTTCTTCCTCCAACCAAGGCAACACAGCTTGCACTGCTGCAAACAAGGAATAAACGTGATCCACCGGCAAACATTTGCAGCGTAATGTGAATACAAGATCCACCACGTCGTCAGTGACGTGCAGTGTTATGTTTTTAGTGTCTTCTTGCCAATACATAATTTATAGTCAATAAGTCATTTTATTGATCTGGTAGACTTGCCCAAATCGCTTCCCGATCCACCCACCAGTCTTCCTGTACCAGCACGTCTACCACATTACGCAGGCGTGGAAGAAATTTTTCAGGATCGGTCAATTCCATTTTTTCCATCCAGTAGTCAAACTGCTCCTGCTTGCTCACGTCACTGTGACGACGAGCCACAGTGCCCAGCATATGATTAGTAAACAAAGTAAGATTATCGCGCTGCTTGCCTTCACTGCGTATATCGACGATGTAACAAGCAGTAACCGCAGCCACCGCAGCACCATCAGAGTCCGTCGGAGTTTCATCGATAATGTGTTGCAGCATGGCAACGGATAATTCGGCATCAACAGGAAAGGTTACCGCCAACCACACACCCTGCCCCAAGGCGGGTAGGGAATCTGCCTGTTCTGCAATAAACATCACGTTGCATGATTGTACGGCGTCTTCCCATTGCTGGTCTGCCGCAAAAACATCAAAAGCCTCGCGGGCGATATCAAAGGCCTCTTCACCACGCTGCAAATCTACCAGCAGCTCAGCAATGCGATTTTGTATGACCGCCTTTTGTGCCGGCTGATAACCGGCAGGCAATTCGAGCATTTCCTGTCGTGCTTTGTTCAGCTCCTGTTCCAGTTGTGCTATGGGCACCTCTGCTTCGTCACCACTGTCAGCATCACGCATACCCATGTCATCATATAAAAACTTCATTGTGCTTTCCTGTTCAATATTTTCAATCAAATAACATCAATTAGTCTTCTTCGGTACAGCCCGTGTAAGCACCCATCACCGAATGCACACCGGCGAAAGCACCTTCTACCTTATCTTCCCAGTTACCGGGGGTATCGGGATAAGCGGGTTTGATATCGATTTTCAAATGGATTGCACCTTGCTGAGCTTGTTGGCCAACAACCTGCAGCAGCTGGTCAAAAGACTCCAGCTCCGGATTTTGTATCAATAATTCACTTAGATAAATCATTGCGGTTTCTCACTGTATATACCCGTGGCGATTGTAAAATCATCATTGAATACGTTCGTAATATCGTGCGCGATAAATCAATCGTCCCTGCCCTGCATCATCGTCATCTTCAAATGCCGTGCGAGTGTGCAACACATTATTGCTGATAATCCCTTCTCCTGCCGACAAGCGCCGGTTAAAACCATACGGCGAATCTCCCGCCAGCAAGTCTTCAAGCGATTTCACGGCAGCCTGTGTGGAGGCATCCTCTTTCCACACGATAGAGCGTGTGCGCGCAGTGTAGCGCATGTGCAAATGACCGCTGTGCGCGTCTACCGAAAACACCGGGCCGCTCTGCTCGGGACGAATTTCCACACCGTTTTCAATGTTGGCTGGAATGGTCATCACATCATCTTGCATCAGGGCCGCAATGTACTCCGGGTTTTTGTCGCGCAGTTGCAAGTACAGCATTTCATGATCCAGCAGCGCATTCTCTCCCCCCTCTGCCGCTGGCCGAACACAGTGCAACACCATGGCACAAATTTTTCGTTCAGGTGGATTGTAATAGCCATCGGTATGCCAGCTGATACCACACCGGCTGTATGGAATGTATTCGTATTGCCGACGTTGCATGGAAACCTGCAATGCAGAAACACCATCGTCATCGGCATAAAGATTCTGATCCAGATGCAACAAGTTAAAATGTCTCCCCATCTCAGTGACCAGCGATGTGCCCGGCGTTGCGCCATCCGCTGGTGGCTGGGTGACATAAATCGCCATATTGGCGCGAGCACAGGCTTGACGAATAGCGTCAGATTCTGCCTTACTCGGAACGAAAGGGTTAACAACCGGCACCAGTAATTCATTCAGATGCAGCGGATAATGCGCCAGTTTTTGCTCGCGCCATGCCGCATAAACACGATGATTATCGAGAGCAAACGGGCTTTGTCCCGCTGTCATAATGCTAGCGGCGTGCATACTTTGCATTGTGGATGACTGCGCTCTCATTCCATCATCCCTTATTCCCGACAGACGGTTGACTGTAGGTGATTAAGTTGAACTCACCGTATGGGTGATACGCTTTCTCCAAAATAACCTGAAAAACACTTTAGGTTCTGCACCTTAGTCACTCTCGCTACGGTTTAACGGATTAATTTAGGTTAAAGGCTGCATATCGAATATTAATATATTCCCATGTTAATGTTTAATAATTTTCACAACCTCAGGTCACATTGTATTTTATGCCGTGCAAAAGTTGCAGATTCCATTCGAGATATACCCATAGTGTTTGAGATTTAGGTGGATAGCATGTGGTTTGCTTATGTCATGTCACCCAAAACAGGGGCTCTTGAGCAAAGCAAAATGACATTCACTCTACCAATATAGCCTGCACAATGACTATGCCGCTCCCGGTTGGCCAGCAATGTAATGTAGTATTGCTTTTCCGTAAGCCAACACGCCGACAGGGACTGCCTAATGCCGCAACAAAAAATGAGTATGACAACCAAAATTCTGGTCTGGATGGTCTGCGGCCTAGTGGTTGGCAGCCTGATTAACGCTTTTGCGAGTGATGTCGTCTTTATTCAGGACTATCTGGTCAACGGACTTTTTCATGTGGTCGGGGCACTGTTTATCAATGCGTTGAAAATGCTGGTAGTCCCGCTGGTGACCTTCTCCCTGATCTGTGGCGTGTGCGGCATAGGTGATGTAAATACATTGGGCCGGGTCGGAGTCAAAGCATTTTTGCTGTTCATGCTGACCACCGCATTGGCAATTACGCTGGCAATTACGGTAGCCGTGGTGGTCGAGCCAGGTAAAGGCTTTGACATGCAGACCGCTGAACAGACTGAGTTTACGGCTCCTGCGGCACCACCACTCACTCAAGTGATCATTGACTTGGTACCAACCAATCCCGTCGCCGCCTATGCCAATGGCAATATGCTACAAATTATATTTTTCACCATTCTTTTTGCCATCTGTGTGTTAATGATCGGTGAGCGCGGACGTCCCATCTCGCAAGGCGCAGAAAAACTGAATGACGTGATGATGGAAGTCGTCAACCTGGTGATGCACGTTGCGCCCATTGGCGTATTTGCATTAATGGCAAAAACCTTCTCCTTACAAGGTTTAGGGCTGATCCTGCCGATGATCAGCTACTTTGGTGTCGTCGCAATAGTGTTAGTACTGCACATGACAGGCACCCTGATGATGCTTTTGAAACTGCTGGGGCGCGTCAGCCCATTGATATTCCTGAAAAAAATGCGCACGGCACAGATATTTGCCTTCAGCACCTCCAGCTCAAACGCCACCATACCAATAACACTGCGCTCGGTGGAAAAACGCCTCGGTGTTGATAACTCTACCGCCTCTTTTGTGGTGCCTTTCGGAGCCACCATCAACATGGATGGCACCGCTATCATGCAAGGTGTGGCAACAGTGTTTATTGCCAACGTCTACGGAATCGATCTAGGCATTAGCGGTTATCTCACGGTGATCGGAATGGCCGTTCTGGCCTCCATCGGCACGGCTGGCGTACCCGGCGTAGGGCTTATCATGCTGGCGATGGTCTTCAATCAGGTCGGCCTGCCAGTAGAAGGAATTGCGCTCATCATGGGCGTTGATCGCCTGCTGGACATGATGCGCACAGCCGTTAATGTAACAGGAGATGCCGCCGTTACCACCATTGTCGCGCGGGCCGAAGATAAAATATCCATGGAAACCTTCAATGACCCTGCTGCGGGGCATATAGAAGAAGTACACTTGCCAGATGAGGCGCCATTGACGGAAAAATAGTGTGTTTGGTGAGCTATATTCATAGCTAAGCACATGACTTCGATGTTGTGTGCCGCCTTGCCTCCAACTATGGCCTCATATGATGTTTTTGTTATGCGTGCAGCGCACTGCTGTAACTCAAGATCAGATGATGATTAAGTTTGGTGCTAAAATCACTTGATGCCGTAACCCAACCAAGCATCAGATGAAAGTGATGTAGGCATAGAAGTTAATGTCTCCTCTAGATATTGAAGAGCAATTTTTTCTTTTTCTTTCCATTCGTCAGGCTGCATATTATTTTTCATCATAACAATCGGCGCGCTTCCCTTTATCATGTCACGCCAAAAATGCTCAATTGAAACAACTGGAAATTCTTTCGTTACTAAATGGGTCTCAATATTTCGAAAACCTGAATTTTTGAGTTCATTTTTAAAAAAATCAGCATTTTCAAGTGACTCAACATCTGTCTGTAGTTCTGGCATTTCTGGTTTCATTGCCCTTACTGCTCCGAACATTACCTGCATCGCGGGAGATTGAGAAACTGGTGCCCAGCTAGACACCAATATTCTTCCACCCGGTTTCAAAGTTCGATATATCTCTGAATACCCTTTCATTCGATCAGAAAAGAACATTAAACCAAACATTGAGAATGCAGCATCAAATAAGCTGTCTTTATAAGGTAAATTTTGACCATCCCCACATTTGGCTTTTATATTGCTAAACTTCTTGTCCTCTATATTCTTTCCTAACATGCGAATCATCGACTCAGAAAAATCGATTGCATCAACTGAATCAACAAGACCTGCCGCTTCAAGCGCTAATGTACCAGGCCCACAAGCGACATCAAGAATACGACTTTCCCGAGATAACTTAGCCAGTTGGAGCGCTCTTCCCGCGTAACCTTGAAATAAACTCATCGTTACCTTGGAATAGCCTTCAGCAACCAAGTCCCAAGGTTCTACAGAGCTAAGCATATCTTTCCTCTTTGTTGACGATCATTAGTGTTAAACCTAGAATCCGCAGTTGAACGGCCTGTAGAGTGCGTTGGGTTTTGTGACTGGCGAGGCGCGATGAGAAGTAATAGCTTACCTATTGCGACGATTCGCAACGCGGCCAGACGCAAAAGGCAACGTGCTATACAGGTCGTAGCGACTCATCCAGCAGGTGAACTCGCCAAAACGATAAAACAGGATGTTGATCAAAATGTTAATACATCCTCTAAGCGGTCAACTGCGGAATCTAGGTTTAAGAACACCATTTTTCCTTATACAGAAAAATCCTGGCGCATAAAATAATAAAGGACAAAAAGTAAGCGCTCGCAGTAGGTTTAACGGATTAATCTAGGATAATGGTTGTGGTAGGCATGCTGCTATCAATCTACTTGATAGAGTGTGAATCGGAATTGTCGTTGCTATACCTGTAGTGTCCGTCTACTGCACTAGCTGGTTCAAATCAAAAATCGGCAATAAAATTGCCAGTACAATCACCAGCACAATGGCGCCCATACTCAAAATCAGCAGCGGTTCGAACAGGCCCATGAGCCCGGAAATCAACGTTTCCATTTCCCGTTCCTGCGCCCCCGCCGCGCGCTCCAGCATGTCTTCAAGATTGCCGCTAGCCTCACCACTGGCAATCAGATGCACAGTCATTGGTGGAAAATAACCGCAGGATTCCAACGCTAGATAGATACCCGAGCCTTCACGCACTCGTTTGGCGGCAGCATCGACGGCTTCTCGCATGGGCAGATTGCGCATTACCTGTGCGGAAATTCGCATACCGTCCAGTACAGGCACTCCGCTAGCCACCAAAATACTGAACGTGCGCGCAAAACGCGCAGTCTCCAGACCTTTTACCAACCGTCCAATTAACGGCATAACTAACAATAGTTGGTGAAAACGAAAACGCACGGCGTGTGACTTCAGTGAATACGCAAAAACCACACCTGCAATCAACAAGACGAAAAATATACCCACGCCGTAGTTTTGTACAAACTCACTACTGGCAATCAGACCTCGAGTCAGCGCCGGTAATTCCTGGCCGATATTTTCAAACACCTGCACTACTTGTGGTACCACATAAGCAAGCAATAAAATCACCACTGCTATCGCCACCAAGGTCAGTAGGGCAGGATAAATCAGCGCCAACATCATTTTTTGTGACAGTTGTTGTCGTGATTCAGTGTAGTCCGCCAGACGCTCCAGCACCACTTCCAAATGCCCGGACTGTTCACCTGCCGCCACCGTGGAGCGAAACAAATCCGAAAACACATGGGGAAAATCGGCCAGGGCGTCGGCAAGGGTATGGCCTTCCAAAACCCGTGAGCGCACTGCTGCCATCATACTTTTAAGACGCGCTTTTTCAGTTTGCTTGGAAACGGTGAAAAGGGTTTCATCAATGGGCATACCAGAACGCACCAGGGTCGCCCACTGACGGGTAATCAGAGCAAGGTCGGTGGAGCTGATACCACGCTGAAACAGGGAGCGTTTGCTGCGGGCTTCACGTTGTTGCACGGCTTCGACGGATAAAGGTGTAAAACCCTGCTCGCGCAGTTGTTGACGAATCTGTCGTGCGGCATCGCCTTCCAGCACACCGCTTTTTTCGCGGCCGCGTTCATCCAATGCGGTGTATTCAAATGCGCCCATAATCGAATGTTGAGTACCTGGTTGCCAGAGGGTGGCCCGTTCCTAATCTGCCCGCGTCACACGCAGCACTTCTTCAACACTGGTATCACCAGCCAGTACACGGCGCAGGCCGTCGTGCCGAATACCGGGGGAGTGCTGTCGCGCATAACGTTCAATTTCGTGTTCGCTGGTGCCGTCGTGGATCATGCTGCGCAGGTTGTCATCTACCTCCACCAGTTCATAAATGCCGGTACGGCCGGAGTAACCCTGAAAATTGCAATGCTTGCAGCCTTCGGCTTTGTAAAAGGTTGGTGGATTGGCAGCGTCCAGTGCAAAACGCTCACAATCAACCTCATTAACCGTATACGGCTGTCGGCATTCTTTACACAGCAGTCTCACCAAACGCTGCGCCAGTACACCCAGCAAGGTCGATGACAACAGGAAAGGCTCCACTCCCATGTCGCGCAGCCGGGTGACTGCACCCACCGCGCTGTTGGTGTGCAGGGTGGATAACACCAAGTGACCGGTAAGTGATGACTGCACAGCGATCTCTGCCGTTTCCAGGTCACGAATTTCACCCACCATCACCACGTCCGGATCCTGGCGCAAAATCGCACGCAGGCCGCGAGCAAAACTCATATCGACTTTGACATTCACGTTGGTTTGACTGACACCATCAAGGTCGTATTCCACCGGGTCTTCGACGGTCATGATATTGCGTTTGTGATCGTTAAGCTGTGTCAACACCGCATAAAGCGTGGTGGTTTTACCTGAGCCAGTGGGACCAGTCACCAGAATGATGCCATGCGGTTTGCGGATGATTTTGTCCATATTCTGATGGGCCTGCTTGTCCATACCCAGGTGAGACAGATCCAGACGCCCGGCCTGTTTATCTAGCAACCGCATCACCACACGTTCACCCTGCCCGGTCGGAATAGTGGAGACACGCACGTCCACCGCACGTCCGGCGACACGCAGACCAATGCGCCCATCCTGCGGCAGGCGTTTTTCAGCAATGTCGAGTTTGGCCATCACTTTAATACGTGACACCAACAAAGGTGCCAACACGCGACGCGGCGTCAGCACTTCACGCAACATGCCATCCACACGAAAGCGTACCACCAGCCGTGTTTCGTAAGGTTCGATATGAATATCCGAGGCGTCTTCCTTGATGGCCTGCGTGAGCAGTGCATTGATCAAGCGAATAATCGGGGCGTCATCTTCGCTTTCCAACAGGTCTTCCGGTTCAGGCAAGGCTTGTGCAATAGAAAACAGATCCGCCTCATCATCGAGGTCATCCATCATTTGCATGGCTTCACCCGAATGTTGCTCGTAAGCCTTTTGCAAACGCGCATCAAATTCGTCGGCATCAATGAGTTCAAAATGTACCGGCTTGGCTAGGAAGCGACGCACCTCGGCGAGGGTAGTGCTGCTCGCGCCCGGACGCATCAGCACAACAACGTGTTCAGGCGTTTTTTCGCTCACCAATACACCATTGCGCTTGGCAAAAACAAAGGGCAGAGCAGGAATGGCGGGAGCAACAGGTGCCACACTGTCACTCAACACAGTCTCGGCAGTGTTGTTATGTGCAATATCGACGACGTTATTCATGGGTGGCATTAACAGGGCAGAGTATTTAAAACTCACCATCCTCATCTTCCCAGCCAGCAAATATCGACTCGGAACTCTGTTCTACGGGTAAATCCGGAAGAGAACGTTGACCCTGCTGCTGACCCTCAGGCAGTTTTTGCTCTTGTGGATCAAATGGCGCTGGTAATTCCAAAAATTCATCTGACTCGGGCAATATCGGGTGTGATTCATCCGACAACAAGCTCACACCATTTTCACCCATCTTCATCTGTCCGGAACGAATAAAGTTGTATTTGCTACGCGTCAGGTTAAAGCTGTCTTTTTGAGTACGCAAAATAGTGGGGCGCAAAAACACCATAAGGTTGGTTTTCACCTTTTTCACCGAGGTATAGCGGAATAAAGCACCCAGAAACGGGATATCTCCCAGCAACGGTACCTTTTGCGCTGTCTCCACCAAGTCATCTTTGATCAGGCCACCCAGCACCAACATTTTGCCGTCATCGACCAATACGCTGGTTTTAATCGATCGCTCGCTGGTAACGATATCACCAGCACCGGCTGCGCCACCGGCAACACCATCAACAGTTTGCTCGATATCCAGACGAATGGCATCACCTTCATTGATTTGCGGTTTTACTTTCAGACGAATACCGATCTGTTTACGCTCAAATGTCGTAAACGGATTCACTGAAGAACCGGATGAACCCGTGTTACTAAACGCCCCTGTCGGAATGGAAAGTTCCTGGCCGACAAAAATTTCCGCCTCTTCATTATCCATGGTCACTAGGTTAGGTGTGGACAACACGTTGGTGATGCCATCACCTTCCAGTGCACGAATCAGCCCGGCAAAATTAAAGGTACCACTATTAAACTGGCCTAGGCCGATGGTAACACCAGAGCCCAGTGCTGACAGCGCCGCTGCCGTCCTGCTTGCACCCCCTGCTGCTGCCGTCGCTGCACTTTGCGCAATGCCGGAAATGCTGCTGGAGCCACTACCAAAGTTGACCCCACCTATCGGGTTGTCACCACCACTGCCATCAAGTAACCATTGCACACCCAGTTCGGCAGCCCGATCCGTGGATACCTCGGCAATAATTGCTTCTACCATTACCTGTGCACGGCGCACGTCCAACTGCGCAATCACAGATTTCAGTGAACGAAACACTGTCGGTGCCGCACTAATGACCAGTGCATTAGTGCTTTCATCAGCCTGAATATCAAAGGGCTGGTTGGACGATGAGGGTGCTGCTGCCTTGGGTGCTTTACCACCTGTGATGTTCTTGGTTTTACCCACCCCGGTCAGCACTGGTACCAGATCCTTGGCCTTGGCATAGCGCAAATAGATAACATGAGTATCACCCACCACCTCAGAAGGGGTGTCCAGGTGTGAAATGATGGCGCGTAGCTGCAAACGCTCGGTACGTTCTCCACCAATCAAAATACTGTTGGTACGCTCATCCGCCACCAACATGGGTCTGCTGGCCTTGGGATTCTGTTTGCCCGCCTGCTGTTGCATGCTGGTAAGCACTCGCACCAGATCCGAGGCTACGGCATTTTCCAGTGGCACAATTTCGATTTCACCACTGGTGGGTTGGTCGATGCGTTTGATGATCTTCGCCAGCCGCGCAATATTGGCCGCACGATCAGAAATAATCAGCACATTGCTTTGTGGGTAAGCCGCAAGGTGGCCTTGTGGTGGCACCAGAGGACGCAAAATGGGTACTAATTGAGCGGCAGTGACATGCTCTATTTCGATCACCCGGGTCACGGCCTCGTCACCCTTGCCCGGTTGACGTGGCGAGACAAACGGCATGGCACTGTGTTTGGCATCGGCATCCGGTACAATTTTGATCGCCTTACCGCTGGGAATGGCGGTATAACCGTGTACTTCCAGAATGGACAAAAAGACTTTGTAGACTTCGCCCTTGCCCATGGCACGATTGGAAATCAGCGTCACCTTACCTTTGACGCGTGGATCAACAATAAAGTTTTTGCCGGTGACTTCAGCAATGGAGCTGATCACTGCACGGATGTCGGCACCTTTGAAATTCAACGTAGTGGTTTCGGCAGAAAGCCCAGGGGTCAACCACAACAGCCCGATTATCAGCCATGCATAGTTTAATCTCCACCATCGCGGCTCCATTTGTACTCGTTCAATCTTCATCCTGTTCCTCAACCGGTTTGTAGCCTGTTGTTAATTTTCTCACGTCATTCCACCTGAAAGGCAAAAGATTCCGTCACCCCGTTGCGTTCCACATCCAGTGACACTGAATCTGCTGTGGACAAATCGCGCATAATTTCCAACGCCTTAATGGGATTATCCAGCGCTACACCGTTCACACTCGTTACCACATCGCCACTTTTCAATCCGAAACGCCCCAGCAGTTTTCGGTCTCTGCCGGGACGAATGCGATACCCCTTGAGCCTGCCCGTCGCCTTGTCAGTCACCGGCGAGGCATTCACCAGATTCATTAGTGTCTGTGGCTCATTTATCAACGCGTCACGATACTGGCGTAACAAGGCCGCATTCTCTGCGGTACCTGCCTGCGTCGTACCACGGTTGCGCGCTTGTGACGTTTTCAGTGCCCTCGTGCGTGATACCATCGCGCTGACAATCTCATCTTTAGGCAGACGCAGAGTCTCGAGTCGGCCACGGTGTTCAAGAATCACCCGGTCTGTATAAATTTCGCGTAACACCGCATTACCGGGCAGCGTCTGATCTACGGCATAAGCCTCTTCTTCACCTTTGCCATCGGCAATAATGGCGCGTGCCTCGATGGGGTCGGAAGATGCCAGCAGACCATGTAATTTCAAATTCAGTCGGGTATCCGGAGCCTCAGTCATCTGCGCTACAGGCGTTGCTGAGACTTTCTGAATTTCACCAAACAGGTGCCACTGACCAATACGACTGATATCGGCAGTCTGTGATTGTCCAACTTTTACGCTGGATTGAAACGATCCGCTGGGTATTAACAACGGTTCCGGTGGCTGACCGGGCAACACTTGCCAGGTCAGCTGCGCAAGGCTTTGCGCCAGCAATACGATGACCAACAACATCGCCAGCAAAGGCAAACGCTTGTCCATGCCCACGGCTGCCAGCCGCGCCATGAGGTCTGCGCTCATGTTTGCTCGGAAAAATGCCCCCCAATCAGCCATTGCCTTGTCCATCGGTCATGCTATTTTACTACCTTTTTGATTACTGGCCAGTAATGCTGGCCAAACCAGACAAACTCGGCAAAGTCGCCAAATTTTTGGCATGTGCAGCGAGGTTTTTCAATTCAATCGCGGATTTTACTGCAATTCCCGCAAAGCACCTATTTTAGAAATAGCCTTATCTTAACAAACCTCATCCTTGAATTTAATGCACTTTTCACGCCATTCAAACAGACGGCATCACAAACTAACAGCATTTAGCGGCAATCACCAGCCGTCCGGAAGTTGTCATGCACCGAGTACCTACCTAAAACCAATGTACGAGTTACAATCTAAAACTAATGTACGAGTTACAATGTAAACATTACCGTTATGCGACATAAGCTACTGCACAATCCTCTCATAATTATCACCGTCCTGCTCTATGGGGCGGTAGACGCCAAAGAACCCCGGTTTGTTCCGCTGGATCATAGCGGCACACCGTTGTCTGCGGATAAGCGCGGACAGTTGCAGGAATGGCCTTGCGTACTCGACCAAAGCACGGGGCTGATCTGGGAAGGGAAATCCAAGGCTGCGGGCCTGCATTACCTCAACAATACTTTTAACTGGTTTGACCCAGATCACACACGCAATGGTGGCCTAGCAGGAGAACCCGGCAACAGACAATGTCGCGAAGGCGCTCAGAAAAATGCCTGTGATACCCATCGTTTTGTGCAAGCCGTGAATAGAAAAGGGCTTTGCAATACTCACGACTGGCGCCTGCCTCGTCGCGAAGAACTCCGCAGCCTGGTGGACTACAGCATTCCCTACCCCGGGCCCACCATCGACACACAGGCCTTCCCTAATACCATCGCACAATTTTACTGGTCCGCCGACGCCAATGCGAATGAACCACTGGAGGCCTGGGGCATCGGTTTTTCTTTTGGTTTTGATTACGCCTATTTCAAAAGCAACCGGGTGCACGTCCGACTGGTGAGCAACAATCAACAAACCCGGCAGGCACAACCATGAACGTGTTTCGTTATTTTTTCATCATACTTTTAGGCACCGTCGCTGGCGCTAGCAGTCTCTCTGTCATGGCACAAAACTGCAACAGTAAAATACCCATCACATCGTCCACACAACGTTTTCACGACAATCAAGATGGCAGCATCACCGATCAACAAACCGGTCTGCACTGGTCACGTTGTAGTCTAGGCCAATATTGGGAAGACGACACCTGCCAGGATGAAGCCCGCGCTCTACCCTACGCCATCGTCGCGCTGGTCGCAGAGGAAGGCTGGCGACTACCGAGCATCAACGAGCTTAGCTCACTGGTTAATTTACGTTGTTCAAACCCGGCAATCGATAACAACATATTCCCTGCCACAGCTCCTACCTTCTACTGGACCGCAAGCCGCTTCATCAGTCGTGATGGCTACTTCTGGCAAGTGCATTTTTTGCACGGCGAAGCTCTGCCGGAGAAAGCAGACAGCCTGGCATATGTACGTTGGGTGCGAGACAAATGAGTGGATTATTCAATTGAACACCCCCTAATGCTCCCGCGTTGCATGAAATTCAATCTCCGGCCAACGTTCCTTAATCAATTCAAGATTAATTCGGGTCGGTGCAATGTAAGTCAAATTACCATCACCATCTAACGCTAAATTGTCACTCGCTTTACGTTTAAAATCGTCCAGCATTTTTTCATCGCCACACTCCACCCAACGTGCCGTAGCCACGTTGACGTTTTCAAAGCGACATTCAACGTTGTATTCATTTTTCAGGCGATGAGCAACCACCTCAAACTGCAATACACCAACGGCACCAACAATGAGGTCATTGTTATTCATGGGGCGAAATAACTGCGACGCCCCCTCTTCACACAACTCTTGCAACCCCTTTTGCAAGGCCTTCATGCGTAGCGGGTCCAGCAAGCGCGCACGTCGAAACAGTTCCGGCGCAAAATGGGGGATACCGGTAAATTTCAGATCTTCGCCTTGCGTGAACGTATCACCAATCTGAATACTGCCATGGTTATGCAGACCGATAATGTCACCGGAATACGCATCTTCCACATGCTCGCGATCAGAAGCCATAAAGGTGATCGCGGTCGGAATTTTCACATCACGGCCAATGCGTACATGCCGCACTTTCATACCCTTACGGTAAGTACCTGAACAAATACGCAGAAAAGCAATGCGGTCACGATGCTTGGGATCCATATTGGCCTGAATCTTAAACACAAAACCGGAAAACTTTGTTTCGCTCGCTTTCACTTCACGGCTTTGGCTCATCCGCGAGGGTGGTGACGGTGCAAAATTCACCAACGCATCCAGTAACTCCTGCACACCAAAATTATTGATGGCTGAACCGAAATACACCGGAGTCAGTTTCCCGGCAAGGAAGTCATCAAGATTAAATTCGTGGCTGGCACCTTTCACCAAATCCACTTCTTCACGAAACTCCACCATCATCGCGCCAAACAATTCATCAAGGCGTGGATTATCCAGCCCCTCAATTACCTCACCCTCTTGTATTTTGCCACCGTGGGTAGCACTGAACAGGTGAATATTGTCGCTATAAAGATCGTACACACCCTTGAAACGTTTACCCATGCCGATTGGCCAAGTCATCGGCGCACACTGAATTTTCAATACCTCTTCCACTTCATCCAGCAAGGTCAACGGATCACGTCCCTCACGATCCAATTTGTTAATGAAGCTGATAATGGGCGTATCGCGCAGACGACACACCTCCATCAATTTGACGGTACGTTGCTCAACACCCTTGGCGCAATCAATCACCATCAAGGCAGAGTCAGCCGCCGTCAACGTGCGATAGGTGTCTTCCGAGAAATCTTCATGGCCCGGAGTATCCAGCAGATTGATAATCTGGTCCCGATACGGGAACTGCATGATCGAGGTCGTAATCGAAATACCGCGTTGTTGCTCCAATGCCATCCAATCGGATGTTGCATGGCGTGCAGCCTTACGGCCCTTGACGGTGCCTGCCAACTGAATGGCGCTACCGAATAACAACAGTTTTTCGGTCAACGTGGTCTTCCCGGCATCAGGGTGGGAAATAATCGCAAAAGCCCGGCGTCGCTGAACTTCTTGCAGGAAATCAGACATAGCTCTAACTCAGCGTAGGAAAGATAAACGATGGCTAAAAATGGTGGGCCGTCCGCGACTCGAACGCGGGACCATCGGATTAAAAGTCCGGTGCTCTACCAACTGAGCTAACGGCCCGAAAAAAGGAATGCAAATCATACAGAAATGACGAGGAATAACAAGGTAAAGCATCGCGTTAGTCCAACAAATTATTTGCTCCTGACGCGAAACAACTTGTCACGGTTACGATTATACGGCATCAAGCTTGCGCAACTTGTTAGGCAGCAATTTCATATCGGCCAAACCAGCTACCAGCGCTTTCACAAAAGAAGCTTCTTCTTCATACACCAGCTTGTAATATTGCACCTTCATAGTGATGGCACAGCCAAACACGATGGCGATTAATGCCAAAAATGAACCGACCGCCAGGGTGGAAACACCGGTAATACCTTGCCCGACAGTACAACCCAGAGCCAACACACCACCAAAACCCATGAGCACGGCCCCAATAATATGCGTGACAAAATCCTTAAACGAGGCAAACCATTCAAAACGCAGATTTTTGCTCACCAACGACCACAAAAATGAACCGACAACGACCCCCAGCAGGGCCATAATGCCAAAGGTGAGCATGGAACGATTGAGCCCACTTCCAACATAACCAAAAGCCTGCCCCATAGGATTAATAAAGGTAAATGACTGTGGGCTCAGCGGTCGCCCCATGGACGGTCTGCCTTCCTCAGAATCGGCCAGCATGTCCCACTCGTTGTAATAATCACTAAGGCTGTACAACTCCTCATCCACATTGATTTCCACATTGCTGCTCACGTACCAACCACCTAGAACAACGAGGCCAACAATGATGCCTCCCAGAATGTTATCGTGACTACGTCGGAAATCTGCAGATTTAAACACAAACACCAGAACGGCGAACGCCAGCAGAATGCCAATCACCAGACGGGTCATCAATGCATTGTCGGGGTTAAGCAGGCTGCCAAAATCCTGATCCTCACCAGTATCGATAGCTAATGGACGAATCCAGTCATAAAAAAACAGGCTGAACAGGGTTTTATCTGAACCTGGAAAGGGATTCAACATGTAATAAGCAATCAGCGCAATCACCACCAGCACCACGATTGACTTAAAATTACCGCCACCAATACGAACCAGTGTTTTGTTGCCACAGCCACTGGCCAAGGTCATACCGATACCAAACAAAACACCGCCTAACAGGTTTTCGGCCCAGATAAGTTGCGAACTGCGGTAGGGAGGGAAAGCAGCATCGGCATTAATCAGACCCATGGTTTCTAGAATCACAACACCCAGCATGGCGACAGCAATAGCCAATAACCAGGCACGAATTCGGCCCAGATCTCCCATATTGACCCAATCAGAGATGGCCCCCATGGTGCAGAAATTGGTTTTATTCGCCACAGCACCCAATAACAAAGCAAGAGCAAAGATGGCCCACAAAAAAACCGTTTCCGCCTGAATAAAACCTTCGAATATCATGCGTCCCCCTCCCCTTTATATGTTTGGTACTCCGAACCAATCTACCCAGCTTTGCTGTTCTGATTTTTAATGAATGAAGCAATAGTCCCAATTCGTGTAAAACACTCACGCGAAAACAGTGTCAGCCAAGTCTAATACTATTAACGAGCAATCCCATGGGTTTTTTTATCAAAATTTTCTATCGGGACATTACAGGCACGCCAGACTCAAAACTGAGGCATAAAAAAACCGGGCATAGCCCGGTCTTCTCAAGATAGCTTAAAGATAAAGCACTTATTCTTTAGTCGTGGTTACAGCCTCGGGTTCAACACTTTCCACTTCATCTATAGCCAGTTCAGGACGGTCTACCAGCTCAACAATGGCCATGGGAGCATTATCACCTGTGCGGAAACCACACTTGAGAATACGTAGATAACCACCTGGACGCGACTGATAGCGCGGGCCCAATTCGACAAACAACTTGCTCACCATATCGCGGTTACGAATACGATTAAACACAATACGACGATTGGCAACCGAATCTGACTTTGCGCGGGTAATCAGCGGCTCAACCACACGACGCAATTCCTTGGCCTTGGGTACTGTAGTCTTGATCACTTCATGCTCAAACAATGATGAGGCCATATTACGAAACATCGCCTTGCGATGACTGCTGTTTCGATTCAATTGTCGACCTGACTGACGATGACGCATGGGATGTTCCTTTAAACTCTATTTTTTGGTACAAAAATTTAATAAGCCAAAACTTGGCAACATGTGTTTTTTTATGCAAGCTCACGTTGTTCTTTCAGGCTGGCAGGCGGCCAATTTTCTAAACGTCGCCCCAGTGATAATCCTTTGGTTGCCAATACGCTCTTGATCTCAGTGAGCGATTTTTTGCCTAAATTTGGCGTTTTCAACAGCTCAACTTCGGTACACTGAATCAGATCACCGATATAATAAATCTGCTCAGCCTTTAAACAGTTAGCGGAGCGCACAGTAAGCTCAAGGTCATCAACCGGACGCAGCAATACTGGGTCCACTTCAGGTTCATCAGACTTGGCTGTATCTTCTTCTCGACTTTGCAAATCAACAAAAGTCGACAGCTGATCTTGAAGAATAGTTGCCGCAGAGCGTACAACTTCTTCCGGATTAAGAGAGCCATCAGTCTCCAACTCAATAATCAGCTTATCGAGATCAGTTCGCTGCTCAACACGAGCACGCTCTACCGTGTAGGCAACACGCTCGATTGGACTGAAGGAAGCATCCAACTGCAGACGGCCAATGGCCCGCCCTTCAGTTTCCGCATCGCGAGTTGTCGATGCTTCATAACCCCGCCCTCTGCTCACTTTCAAGGTCATTTTCAACGACCCCTTCTTGGTCAAGTGGGCAATAACGTGACTCGGGTTCACCAACTCAACATCATGATCCAGCGTAATGTCGGCAGCTGTTATAGGGCCTTCGCCGGACTTCTCCAACGTCAGTACGGCTTCATTACGCGTATGCATGCGGAACGACAAACCTTTGAGATTAAGCAGGATGTCGATCACATCTTCCTGCACCCCTTCAATGGTGCTGTATTCATGCAACACACCTTCAATTTCAACTTCGACAACCGCACAACCAGAAATTGATGATAATAAAATACGGCGCAAGGCATTGCCCAGCGTATGGCCAAAACCACGCTCTAAAGGCTCCAACGTCACTTTGGCATGACGATCTGTATAAACCTGAACGTTAACAATACTTGGTTTCAAAAATTCAGACACTAAACCCTGCATGGATTTTCCTCTCTGGCCGTCTGGCACATTGTATTTACAATACCGTCGTATAACATCAGGCGCTTACCGTCGTATAACATCAGGCGCTGATTTGTGTTTCCTGGTTCGAACTACTTTCTACTTGGAATACAACTCAACAATCAAATGTTCATTAATATCAGATGACAACTCAGTACGTTCCGGGCGCGATTTAAACACGCCGGTAAATTTTTTAGCATCAACCTCAATCCACTCTGCAAATCCGCGTTGACCGGCCATATCCAACGCAGATTGGATGCGCAATTGATTACGGCTGCCTTCGCGCACAGCAATTTCATCCGCAGGGTTAACCTGATAAGAAGGAATGGTTACCGGCACTCCGTTCACACTGATTGCTTTGTGACGCACCAATTGACGTGCTTCGCTGCGTGATGCGGCGAAACCCATACGGTACACCACGTTATCCAAACGTGATTCCAGCGCCTGTAACAGATTCTCGCCAGTCGCACCTTTCCTGCTATCAGCAGATTTATAATAAAGCCGGAACTGGTTTTCCAGAATGCCATAGGTACGCCGCATCTTCTGTTTTTCACGCAACTGCGTTGCATAATCAGAAGTACGGGTACGCCGTTGACCATGCTGCCCTGGTGGGAAAGCCCGGTTTTCCATTGCGCATTTGCTGCCGTAGCATTTCTCACCTTTCAGAAAGAGTTTCTCGCCTTCACGACGACACTGACGACATTTTGGACCTACATATCTAGCCATTCTTTAGTTACTCCAAACTTTAAATGCGCAAACTTAAACGCGACGGCGTTTCGGCGGGCGGCAGCCATTGTGCGGAATCGGCGTTACATCGGTAATACTGGTGATAATAAAACCATTTGCGTTGAGTGCGCGAATCGCAGACTCACGACCCGGGCCAGGTCCCTTTACACACACATCAAGATTTTTCATACCCATTTCCTTGACCACAACCGCAACACGCTCGGCTGCAACCTGTGCTGCGAACGGCGTGCTTTTACGTGAGCCACGAAAACCGGAACCACCTGCGGTCGCCCAAGCCAAAGCATTGCCTTGACGATCGGTGACTGTAACGATGGTATTGTTAAAGGTTGCATGCACATGTGCAATACCATCAACCACGTTCTTTTTAACTTTCTTGCGAGTGCGAGGACTTGCCATTCGGATAACCTGTATTAATGAAAAAGTGAATACTGCGCGGCGTTTATGCGCCTTAGCTGTACTAGGTACTACTAGCTAGCAGCTAGCTACATGTATATTAGTTACGCACCATACGACGGGGACCTTTACGTGTACGAGCATTCGTTCGTGTACGCTGGCCACGTAATGGCAAACCCCGACGATGACGAATCCCACGATAACAGCCCAGATCCATCAAGCGTTTGATATTCATGGAGACTTCACGCCGAAGATCACCTTCAACATCGAACTTGCCGACTTCAGCGCGCAACAAGTCGAGCTCCTGCTCGGTCAAATCTTTGATTTTGGCGTCCTCTTTCACACCCGAAGCCGCACAAATCTTCTTTGCACGCGTCGGCCCAATACCAAAAATCGCCCTCAGTCCAATCACTGTATGCTTATGCGCTGGAATATTAATACCCGCAATACGAGCCATTCAAACAATCTCCAAAATAACGCCGCAGAAAGCCGGCTATTGTAATCAGTTTTCCGCCCATCAGCAAGTAAGATGGACAAAAGTAAGCATTAACCCTGGCGCTGCTTGTGGCGAGGGTCTACGCAAATGACGCGAACCACACCTTTGCGGCGTACAACTTTGCATTTGTTGCAAATTTTCTTAACCGAAGCACGTACTTTCATGGTCTGTCTCCAAACAGCTAATGGCCTACTTTGTTGGCCCGGGGCCTCGCCCGATTTATTCATTCACAGCACTAAATACCGCTGCGACCATACCCTTTCAAATTGGCCTTCTTCATCAAGCCTTCATACTGATGCGACATCAGGTGCGCCTGAATCTGGGAAATAAAATCCATCACCACCACCACAATAATCAGCAAAGATGTGCCACCAAAATAAAACGGTACATTCCAGTACACAATCATAAACTCAGGTAACAAACACACGGCAGTTATGTATATCGCGCCGATAAGCGTCAACCGCGACATGACGCCATCAATATATTTTGCCGTATTTTGTCCCGGACGAATGCCTGGAATAAATGCTCCAGAGCGCTTCAGATTGTCAGCCGTATCATTTGGATTAAACTGCAATGCGGTGTAAAAAAAGCAAAAGAAAATAATTGCCATTGCATACATAAACACGTAGACCGGCTGTCCGGGCGACAACGTCGTCGCAATATCCTTCAACCAACCCATTCCTTCTGTCTGACCAAACCAACTAGCCAGGGTTGCCGGAAACAAAATAATACTGGAGGCAAAAATCGGCGGAATCACGCCCGCCATGTTGACTTTCAATGGCAGATGACTTTTCTGCGCTGCATATACTTTTCGGCCTTGTTGGCGCTTGGCGTAATTAACCGTAATACGCCGCTGACCACGCTCCATAAAGACCACAAAACCGGTCACACCAATCGCAAGCACCAACAAAATCAGCACCAGAAATGCGCTTATTTCACCAATACGTGCCAGCTCCAGAGTACCGCCAATCGCTGATGGCAATCCCGCAACAATACCGGCAAAAATGATTAACGAAATGCCATTGCCGATACCACGCTCAGTCACCTGCTCACCCAGCCACATCAAAAACATGGTGCCGGTAACTAAACTCACGACTGCGGTAAATACAAATCCGGGCCCAGGCGCAGGCACCAAAGCCATCGAGCCTGCTGTTTGCCCTTGCAGCGCAATCGCAATACCAATAGATTGAAAAAGTGCCAAGCCCAATGTGCCATAACGTGTGTACTGGGTAATTTTGCGCCGCCCGGACTCGCCTTCCTTTTTCATCTGCTCCAGCTTGGGTACCACCGCAGTCAACAACTGCATGATAATCGAAGCAGAAATATAGGGCATGACACCCAAGGCAAACAATGATAAGCGACCCAGAGCACCACCAGAAAACATGTTAAACATGTCGAGGATGGTGCCTTTTTGCTGTTCAAACAACACAGCGAGCGCAGCCGGATCAATTCCAGGAACCGGTATAAACGTGCCTATGCGGAAAACCACCATCGCCATAACCACAAACAGCAAACGCTGCTTGAGCTCAGATAATTTACCCGAACCCATTGCTCCGAGCATTGAAGAGTTTGTTGCTGACACTGGTGTTTAGTCCTCGACCTTTCCGCCAGCGGCTTCAATTGCCGCGCGGGCACCTTTAGTAACTCCGAGTCCACTGACCGTAACAGCTTTGGATATCTCGCCCGACAGGATGACCTTTGCACGTTTAATTTGCTGACCAACAATGTTTGCCGTCTTTAATGCCAGCAGATCCACCACATCACCGTCAATCATCGCCAATTCGTGCAAGCGAACTTCAGCAACATAACGCGCTGTGCGTGAAGTAAACCCGACTTTAGGCAAGCGACGCTGCAACGGCATTTGTCCGCCTTCAAACCCGACCTTAGTAAAACCGCCGGAACGTGATTTTTGACCCTTGTGACCACGTCCACCTGTCTTGCCCAAACCGGAACCGATACCACGGCCAACACGCTTCGCATTTTTCTTCGAGCCATCTGCAGGCTTAAGTGTATTTAAATACATTGTTATGCTTCCTCAACCTTCAGCAGATAAGACACCGTATTAATCATCCCGCGATTACACGATGTGTCCTCAACGGAAACCGTCTGATGAATGCGGCGCAAACCCAAACCAGCCACACAAGCTCTGTGTGCCGGCAGTCGGCCGATAACACTTTTGGTTAATGTAATTTTGACTTGATTAGCCATAACTTACCCCGAAATTTCTTCAACACTTTTACCGCGCTTAGCCGCAACAGCATCAGGTGTTGTCATTTCACTTAATCCCTTGAATGTTGCTCGCACAACATTGATTGGGTTATTTGAACCAATACATTTTGCCAGCACATCACGTACACCCACAGCCTCAAACACAGCACGCATGGGACCACCGGCAATGATTCCGGTACCTTCCGAGGCTGGAAGCATAACCACCTTGGCTGCACCATGGTTGCCGATAAGGGGATACTGCAAAGTGCCACCTTTAAGGTTCACCTTGCGCATATTCTTGCGGGCATCTTCCATGGCTTTCTGTACTGCAACGGGCACTTCACGCGCCTTGCCACGTCCAAAACCAATACTGCCTTCACCGTCACCCACTACCGTCAGCGCAGTAAAACCAAAAATACGACCACCCTTTACTACTTTCGCCACGCGGTTGATATTAACCAGCTTCTCAATTAAACCGTCGCTATTAGCTTGTGCATCAAATTTAGCCATGCCAGATACCTTATTTTCCTATTTCTAGATAGTCAAACCGCTTTCACGAGCGGCATCGGCAAGCGCTTTCACGCGGCCATGATATTTGAAGCCCGAACGATCAAACGCCACCTGATCAACACCGGATGCCTTTGCACGCTCTGCAATGAGCTGTCCAATTTTAACTGCAGCTTCAACGTTACCCGTGTGTTTCAATGCGGACTTCACATCGGTTTCCAATGTTGAGGCGCTGGCCACAACACTGGCGCCATCCGGTGAAATCACCTGCGCATAAGTGTGTTGTGCAGTACGATGCACACAGAGACGATGTGCTCCCAGTTCGCGAATCTTGCAACGTGTGCGTAAGGCACGACGTAAACGACTTTGTCTTTTATTCATTTCTATGCGCCTCTACTTCTTCTTGGCTTCTTTACGAACAACATGCTCATCCGTATAACGAACACCCTTGCCTTTGTAGGGCTCTGGCGGGCGGTAGGCGCGAATATTCGCAGCCACCTGGCCGACTTTCTGTTTATCAACACCTGCAACGACAATCTCTGTCTGGCTAGGCGTTTCAACACTGATGCCTTCCGGCATTTCATACTCTACCGGATGTGAAAAGCCCAATGACAAATTCAGCTTTTTACCCTGAGCCTGGGCACGATAACCCACACCAACCAATGTCAGTTTTTTCTCGAACCCCTGGGATACACCCACCACCATGTTATTCAACAAGGCACGAGTGGTGCCCGCCAGAGCATTTGAGCTTTGCTCAGTATTTCGAGCAGCAAAAGTCAGCATCGAATCCTGCTGGCTCACCTCGACCGCAACGTGAATCTCGTGGTTCAACTCACCCTTGGCACCCTTCACTTTGACCAACTGACCAGCAAGGGTCACTTCAACACCTGAAGGGATTTGTACCGGATTATTTGCAACGCGTGACATTGTTTGCCCCCTTACGCGACGTAGCAGATGACTTCGCCACCATGACCCGCTTTACGCGCCTCACGATCTGTCATCAAACCTTTAGAGGTGGATACAACAGCCACACCCAGCCCATTCATCACAGAAGGCAATTCATCTTTGCCTTTATAAACACGTAAGCCAGGACGACTTACTCGCTTAATCATATCGATAACCGGCTTACCCTCATAATATTTGAGAGCAACGTCCAACACCGGCTTGCCATCGATATCCTGTGTATTAACACCCGTAATATAACCTTCTTCTATCAACAAATTCGCAATAGCGACTTTCTTTTTGGAAGAGGGCATCGTCACAGTCAGCTTACCTGCCGACAACGCATTACGTATGCGCGTCAGCATGTCAGCGATTGGATCAGTCATGCTCATGCCATAAACTCCTGAAATACCCGTTTCTGCAAACCGCTAACGGGATGAAAACTTACGTCAACCGCAGCTGCGGTTATACACTTTTACCAACTGGCCTTGACCAGACCAGGGATATCACCACGCATAGCCGCCTCACGCAACTTGGTGCGGGACAAACCGAACTTGCGGTAATAACCATGCGGTCTACCTGTTTCACGACAGCGATTGCGCTGCCGACAGGGGCTGGCATTGCGCGGCAGAGATTGAAACTTGCGCTGTGCCTCTTCTTTGTCTTCAGCACTCAAGTTCTGATCTTTCAATTGAGCCTTAAGTTCGGCACGCTTTGTCGCATATTTTGCAACAGTACGGGTGCGCTTCAATTCGCGATTAATAATCGATTGTTTTGCCATGCCAGTCTCTCTACTTTACTTTTTAAGCGGAAGATTAAAAGCGGTTAATAATGCACGCGCTTCGTCATCAGTCTTTGCGCTGGTGGTGAAAGTGATATCCATACCCCGGATCGCATCAATTTTGTCGTAATCAATCTCTGGGAAAATAATCTGTTCCTGGATACCCATACTGTAATTACCACGGCCATCAAAGGCATTAGGCTTCAAACCGCGAAAATCACGAATACGTGGAATGGCAATACTCACCAAACGATCCATAAAGTCATACATACGTTCACGACGTAGAGTGACTTTACAACCGATGGGCCAACCTTCTCTGACCTTAAAACCGGCAACTGACAAACGAGCATGATTAACCACCGGCTTTTGCCCGGCAATCCTGGTCATATCATCAAGTGCATGCTGGATAATTTTTTTGTCGCCAATTGCCTCGCCAAGCCCCATATTCAGGGTAATTTTTTCCAGCTTCGGCACTTCCATCACACTTTTGAAGCCGAACTGCTTCTTTAGCTGATCGACCACAGTGTCTTTGTAATACTCTATTAAACGGGACATGATTTTCTTCCGTCGTTCCTATTAACTTACTCTGAAACCAAAAGGTTAAATGTCCACAACTTCGTTGTCGGACTTAAAAAACCGTACCTTATTGCCATCTTTCAGTGTCTTGATGCCAACACGGTCACCCTTACCCTTCGCCGGGTTAAACAAAGCAACATTGGAAATATGCAAAGGCATCTCTTTCTCGATAATACCGCCAGCCTCTCCCGCATTGGGATTCGCTTTAACATGTTTTTTTGCCATGTTGCAACTTTCAACCAGAACACGATTATCTGCCGTTATCTTCAAAACAGCACCGCGCTTACTTTTATCCTTACCAGTGGTGATGATCACTTCATCGCCTTTTTTGATCTTACGCATCGTAATTCTCTTTCTTACTTTCTATGTAAAATACTGACAGAATTCTTAAAATTCTTTACAGGACTTCTGGGGCCAAGGAGATAATCTTCATGAAGCGTTCACTACGCAGCTCACGAGTCACCGGGCCAAAAATACGTGTACCAATCGGTTGCAAGTTAGCGTTCAGTAACACTGCTGCATTACCATCAAAGCGAATCAATGAACCATCAGGACGGCGTACACCTTTGGCAGTACGCACCACAACGGCATTATATACCTCGCCTTTTTTGACCTTACCTCGAGGAATAGCCTCTTTGATACTCACTTTGATAATGTCCCCAATGCCGGCATAACGACGTTTGGAACCACCCAGTACTTTGATACACATCAGGCGACGTGCACCGCTGTTGTCAGCCACATCTAATACCGTCTGCATCTGAATCATCGAAATATCTCCGCCAAACCGCGCACAAAACCACCGGAACCCACTGGATAAGGGGCGCGCATCATATCACTAAAATGCACGGAGCCCAAACATTTATCATTTTGGGCTCCGCGAGAAACTGCTTGTCAGCGCCTGCGAAAAACCGCTTCATCGGTCAGCGGGCACAAAAAACTGAGGAAAATACTAATTCGCGCGTTTGACGATTTCCACTAATTTCCAGGACTTTGTCTTGGAAATCGGGCGACACTCACTAATCGTGACTTCGTCACCCTCGTTGCAGACATTCTCTTCATCATGTACATGCAGCTTGGTGGAACGACGAATATACTTACCGTAAAGGGGATGCTTAACACGACGCTCCACCAGCACCGTAATTGTGCGATCCATTTTACTGCTGATCACACGGCCTGATTCCGTCCGGATAGCTTTGCTTTCACTCATTCTGCGTCACCCGCACTTTTTTCATTCAACTTTTGTTCATTAATAATGGTCAAAACCCGTGCTACATCCCGACGTACGCCTTTCATGCGCGCCGAATTGTTCAACTGACCAGAGCCCTTTTGCATACGCAGATTAAACTGCTCTCGCAACAGCCCGCTCAGTTCTTCTTTCAGCTGGGTTTCACTTTTACTTCGTAATTCTTTTGCGTCCATCACATCACCGTCCGAGTCACAAATGACGTTGCCACAGGAAGTTTGGCGGCAGCCAATTGAAACGCTTCACGCGCCAATTCTTCGCTCACCCCTTCCATTTCAAATAACATCCGGCCAGGCTGGATCTGGGCGACCCAATACTCCACGCCGCCTTTGCCTTTACCCATACGCACTTCCAAAGGTTTTTTAGTAATCGGCTTATCCGGAAATACACGAATCCAAATCTTGCCACCACGTTTAATATGGCGTGTCATTGCACGGCGGCTGGCTTCAATCTGGCGGGCAGTTATCCGACCACGACCAGTGGCCTTCAGGCCGAATTCACCAAAACTGACATCGCTGCCACGGAAAGCAAGTCCGCGGTTACGACCTTTCATCTGTTTGCGAAATTTAGTTCGCTTTGGCTGTAACATCTCTCTGACTCCCTAAAAACTAGCTGGCAGCTTTCTCAGCAATAACCGGCGCTTGACCTTTATCAATAACCTCACCCTTAAACACCCACACTTTTACGCCAATAATGCCGTAGGTAGTGTTGGCCTCAATAGTGCCATAATCAATATCGGCTCGCAGTGTGTGCAATGGCACACGACCTTCGTGGTACCACTCAGCACGCGCAATGTCCGCACCGTTCAAACGACCGGCGACCCGGATTTTGATGCCTTGTGCGCCCAAGCGCATGGCATTCTGCACGGCGCGCTTCATGGCGCGGCGGAACATGATGCGACGTTCCAACTGCTGCGCAACATTTTCAGCAACCAACATCGCATCCAGTTCCGGCTTACGAATTTCTTCGATATTGATGCTCACCGGGATGCCCATCATGCTGGTGACATCCTTGCGCAGGCGTTCAACATCTTCACCTTTCTTACCGATGACGATACCAGGACGTGCAGTATGAATGGTGATGCGGGCATTGCTTGCCGGACGTTCGATCTGCACACGACTGACAGATGCACTTTTCAATTTTTTCTTGATGAAATCACGAACCCTCAAGTCCATGTTCAAGGTATCTGCAAAATTCTTGGAATCTGCGTACCACTTGGATGTCCAGTCTTTGACAATGCCCAGGCGAATACCCGTTGGATGTACTTTTTGACCCATTACAGACCTCTTCTCTTAATTGAGTGTTAACTGTTAACTGTCGCTAACCGTCACAGTAATATGACTATGCCGTTTTAGAATTCGAACACCGCGGCCTTTGGCACGTGCGCGCATGCGCTTGTGTGTCGGCCCTTCATCAACAAAGACCGTAGAGATTTTCAGCTCGTCAATATCGGCGCCTTCATTGTGCTCAGCATTGGCGATGGCTGATTCCAGCACTTTTTTCACCAGATGAGCTGCTTTTTTAGGGCTGAAGGTTAATACCTGTAACGCCTTTTCAACATTCAATCCACGGATCTGATCAGCAATCAGACGACCTTTTTGCGCCGACAATGGTGCATTGGATAATTTTGCGCTTACTTCCATATCAATACCCCTTAGCGACTTTTCTTATCCGCCGCGTGACCTTTGTAGGTACGGGTCGGAGCAAATTCACCGAGTTTGTAACCTACCATATCTTCAGTGATAAACACTGGCATATGCTGGCGGCCATTATGCACGGCGATGGTCAAACCCAACATGTCGGGAAGAACCATTGAACGACGCGACCAGGTTTTGATCGGTTTTCTGCTGTTGGCCTCTGCTGCCTCTTTCACCTTTTTAGCAAGATGAAGATCAACAAAGGGTCCTTTGCGAATTGAACGTGGCACGATCCTGTCTCTCTTTCTATTTTAATTTCTGTTTAAACTGATATAAGTCAACAAACGGTAAAATTATTTCGACTTACGACGGCGCACAATCATGCCATCAGTACGTTTATTGCTACGAGTCTTGTAACCCTTGGTGGGAGTACCCCAGGGCGACACCGGGTGACGGCCACCCGAAGTACGGCCTTCACCGCCACCATGCGGATGATCAACCGGATTCATGGCAACACCCCGAACCGTTGGGCGTACACCGCGCCAACGCGATGCACCCGCCTTGCCGAGTTTGCGCAGACTGTGCTCACTGTTACCCACTTCACCAATTACCGCCCGGCATTCAACGTGAATTTTACGCATTTCGCCTGAACGCAAGCGCAATGTAGCGTATTCACCATCACGCGCCACCAGTTGTGCTGAAGCACCAGCGCTACGCATCATCTGCGCACCCTTGCCCGCCTTCATTTCCACACAATGCACCGTGGCTCCCACCGGAATGCTACGCAGGGTCAAGCAATTGCCTGGTTTGATCGGCGACTCATTACCCGACAGGATTTCCGTACCGGCCTGCACGCCTTTAGGGGCGATAATGTAACGGCGTTCACCATCCGCAAACAACAGCAAGGCAATATGTGCGCTGCGATTCGGATCATACTCCAAACGCTCAACACGGGCCGGAATACCATCTTTGTCATTGCGCTTGAAATCAATAACCCGGTAATGTTGTTTGTGACCACCGCCACGATGACGCGTAGTAATGCGTCCCTTGTTATTACGGCCGCCCGAACGAGACTTCGGCTCCAATAGTGCCGCATGAGGCTCACCCTTGTGCAGCTCAGGTGTTCTGATCTGAACCGTAAATCGACGACCGGGTGACGTCGGCTTCGCTTTTATAATTGCCATGCTTAATTTACTCCGAATGCCTGTCTTGACTTATTCGCTGCCAGCAAAGTCGATGGTTTGACCCGCTTTCACACGCACGTAAGCCTTTTTCCAGTTTTTGCGACAACCCACACGCTGTCCCGTGCGCTTGGTTTTACCTTTCACGTTAACCACGCGAACCGCATCCACTTCCACTTCAAATAATTTTTCCACCGCCTGTCTTACTTCAGGCTTGGTTGCACTCGTGGCAACCTGAAAAACATACTGATTGCTGGACTCGCCCACAATTGCAGCCTTCTCCGTGATATGCGGTCCCAGCAAAATATTCATGATGCGTTGATCATTCATGCCAGCATCTCCTCAATTTTCTGCACCGCGCCTACGGTCATTATGATATTTACGCTGCCCACCAGACTAACGGGATTAATTTCGCTCGCTTTCAATACATCAACCTTGTGCAGGTTACGCGCAGAAAGATACAAATTCTCATCATCAGTATCCGTAATAATCACACCACTCTCAAACTTGACGGCTGCCAACTTTTCCACCAATTCTTTGGTTTTTGGCGCATCAAGACTAAAAGTCTCAACAATCGTCACACGTTCTTGCCGTACCAGCTCGGACAAGATAGAACGCATCGCGCTGCGGTACATTTTTTTGTTGACCTTTTGCGAGTGATCCTGCGGAGTCAATGCAAACGTGTGGCCACCGGAACGCCAGATCGGACTACGAATCGTACCTGCTCGCGCACGTCCCGTACCCTTCTGGCGCCAGGGCTTGGCACCACCGCCACGCACCGCAGAGCGACTCTTGCTGGCGCGAGTACCACTACGGCCACCTGCCAAATAGGCAGTAACGACCTGGTGAATCAACGCCTCGTTAAAGTCGCGTGCAAACGTGCCCTCGGAAAGCTCTACCGTTTTAGTAGAGGCATTACCGCTTGCTGTAGTTAATTTCAATTCCATGGTTCAGTCTCTCACTTCGTCTTGATCGCAGGGCTTACTAATAAATCGCCGCCCTTTGCACCAGGAACAGCACCCTTGACGAGCAATAAATTACGGTCTGCATCCACTCGCACCACTTCCAGATTCTGGTTCGTGGTACGCGCATTACCCATGTGACCAGCCATCTTTTTACCTTTAAACACATGCCCGGGGTTTTGACCCAGACCGATGGAACCCGGTGCACGATGGGAGACCGAGTTACCGTGGGTGGCGTCCTGCATGGCAAAGTTGTAACGCTTGATAACACCGGCAAAACCTTTACCAATACTGGTGCCAATCACGTCAACTTTCTGGCCTTCCCTGAAAATATCCACGTTGATTGTGGCACCGGTTTCCAACTCTTCGCCTTCGCCATCACCCAAACGGAATTCCCACATGCCACGGCCCGCTTCCACACCCGATTTGGCAAAATGGCCAGCGGCAGCTTTATTCACCCGTGAAGGACGGCGACTGCCTGTAGTTACCTGTACCGCTCGATAGCCATCCGTCTCCAGTGTTTTCATCTGGGAGATACGGTTTGGCTCCACTTCGATTACGGTCACGGGAATCGAAACACCCTCTTCTGTGAAGATGCGTGTCATTCCCGCTTTGCGGCCGACAATTCCAATGGTCATCTTGATTTCCTCTACCTTGTGACGACTGTATCAGCCGAGCACGTCATTTATTGCTTTACGAAAAACGTTGTGTTTCTTAATATTATCAACCGCAAGAAACCCGTTTAACCCAACTTGATCTGCACATCCACACCAGCGGCAAGATCAAGCTTCATCAATGCATCAACGGTTTTATCCGTAGGATCCACAATATCGAGCAGGCGTTTATGTGTACGCAACTCAAACTGATCACGCGCATCTTTATTAACGTGCGGTGAGGTCAGCACCGTCCAGCGCTCTTTGCGCGTCGGCAACGGAATGGGACCACGAATCTGGGCTCCGGTACGCTTGGCAGTCTCCACGATCTCCAGCGCTGACTGATCAATCAGTCGGTGATCAAAAGCCTTTAAGCGGATGCGAATTCTTTGTCCAGCTGCCATGTTTATAACCTTTAAAATTCAGATAAAAGATGAAAGATACAAGGGAAAAGCGTGTCGCTTTTGTCTCTTCCCTCTCCTCTTTACCCTGCTCTATTCAATAATTTTTGCGACCACACCCGCACCCACGGTACGGCCACCTTCGCGAATCGCGAAGCGTAGACCTTCTTCCATGGCGATGGGGCCAATCAGTTTTACTTTCATGTTCACGTTGTCACCCGGCATGACCATTTCTGTGCCTTCTGGCAATTCGCAGGCTCCGGTGATATCCGTGGTACGGAAATAAAACTGCGGGCGATAACCCTGGAAGAACGGAGTATGACGTCCACCTTCGTCTTTGCTCAGAATGTAGACTTCACATTCAAATTCGGTATGCGGTTTGATGGAACCCGGCTTGCACAATACTTGACCACGTTCAACATCTTCACGCTTAGTGCCTCGCAACAGGACACCAACGTTGTCGCCAGCCTGACCTTCGTCAAGCAGTTTGCGGAACATTTCTACGCCGGTACACGTCGTTGTCGCGGTATCTTTGATACCCACAATTTCGATTTCTTCGCCGACCTTGACGATGCCGCGTTCGATTCGACCGGTCACCACGGTACCACGACCGGAGATAGAGAAAACATCTTCTACCGGCATCAGGAAGTCACCGTCTACAGCACGCTCAGGCAGCGGAATATAGCTGTCCAGCGCTTCGACCAGTTTAAGGATAGACGGTACGCCGATATCGGACTCATCACCTTCCAGTGCTTTCAGCGCAGAACCCACAATGATCGGGGTGTCGTCACCCGGGAAGTCGTAGGTATCCAGCAATTCGCGGATTTCCATTTCCACCAGTTCGATGAGTTCTTCGTCGTCCACCATGTCCGCTTTGTTCATGTACACAACGATGTAAGGAACACCCACCTGACGAGATAACAAGATATGCTCACGGGTCTGGGGCATAGGGCCATCGGCGGCGGAACAAACCAGGATAGCGCCGTCCATCTGGGCCGCACCGGTAATCATGTTTTTCACGTAGTCAGCATGGCCGGGGCAGTCAACGTGGGCATAGTGACGCTCGTCACTTTCGTATTCCACGTGGGCGGTGGCGATGGTAATACCACGCGCGCGCTCTTCAGGGGCGCCGTCGATCTGGTCGTAGGCTTTGAATTCACCGCCGTGTTTTTCGGCCATGACTTTGGTCAAAGCTGCTGTCAGCGTGGTTTTGCCGTGATCAACGTGGCCTATCGTGCCTACGTTGACGTGCGGTTTATTGCGTTCAAATTTTTCCTTGGACACGGTAACTACCCCTTATTCAACTGTTCAAATTTTTAAAAATCTTGCCTGGTAATCGCTTCGACAACGCTGTTGGGTGCCTCGGCATACTTCTCAAACTCCATGGAATACGTGGCACGACCTTGGGTCGCTGATCGTAAATCCGTGGCATAACCAAACATCTTTGCTAACGGAACTTCGGCACTGATTATCTTGCCCGCTGGCCCGTCATCCATTCCCTGCACGATGCCGCGACGCCGATTTAAATCGCCCATCACGTCACCCATGTAATCTTCTGGCGTGACCACTTCAACCTTCATGATCGGTTCCAGCAATACCGGGTCAGCTTGTACTGCCCCATTCCTGAAACCCATAGATCCGGCAATCTTGAAAGCCATTTCACTGGAGTCAACATCATGGTAGGAGCCGTCATACAATGTCACTTTGACATCCACCATAGGAAAACCAGCAATCACTCCGTTTTCCATCTGCTCTTCAACACCTTTGTCCACAGCGCTAATATATTCACGCGGGACAACACCACCAACAATGTCATTAACAAACTCGTAACCGCTTCCCTGTGGTTGCGGTTCCAGCTTGAGCCACACATGGCCATACTGGCCACGGCCACCGGACTGGCGTACAAATTTGCCTTCGGCTTCGACACTCTTACGCAGAGTCTCACGGTAAGCCACTTGTGGTGCACCAACATTGGCTTCAACCGCAAATTCCCGCTTCATGCGATCAACAATAATCTCCAAGTGCAACTCACCCATGCCGGAAATAATCGTCTGCCCGGACTCTTCGTCCGTATGCACCCGGAAGGAGGGATCTTCCTGCGCGAGTTTGCTCAGCGCAATACCCATTTTTTCCTGGTCGGCGGTGGTTCGCGGCTCAATGGCGACCGAAATGACCGGCTCTGGAAATTCCATGCGCTCCAGCGTGATGACTTTGGCCGGGTCACACAGCGTGTCACCAGTGGTGACGTCCTTCAGTCCGACGGCAGCGGCAATATCACCGGCACGAACCTCTTTAATCTCGTCGCGATGATTGGCGTGCATTTGCACAACTCGCCCAAATCGCTCTTTCTTGCCTTTTACCGGGTTAAACACGGAGTCACCGGTTTTAACCACCCCTGAGTACACTCGGAAAAACGTCAATGTACCCACAAAAGGATCGGTGGCTATTTTGAATGCCAAGGCTGCAAAGGGCTCAGCATCATCGGCAGCTCGCTCGCCTTCACTCTTAGTCTTGTCATCGAGAATGCCACAAATTGCCGGCACATCCGTGGGTGCAGGCATGTAATCAACTATCGCATCCAACATGGCCTGCACACCCTTGTTTTTGAAAGCCGAGCCACAAAAACAAGGAACAAGCTCATTAGCCAAAGTACGTAGACGAATACCCAGCTTAATCTCTTCGATGGAAAGTTCTCCTCCTTCGAGATATTTCTCCATCAACTCTTCATTGGCCTCGGCAGCAGCTTCCACCATTTCTTCGCGAAGCTTTTCTGCTTGTGAGTGCAGCCCTGTTGGGATATCGCGGGACTCGTAAGTCACGCCGCGATCTTCCTCATTCCAGTAGATGGCCTTCATGCTCAGCAAATCTACCAGACCTTCAAATTCTTCTTCGCTACCAATATTCAACTGCATTGGTACGGGGTTGGCGCCCAAACGATTTTTCAACTGGCCCACCACACGTAAAAAATCTGCGCCCTGACGGTCCATCTTATTCACAAATGCTATGCGCGGCACATGATATTTATTCGCCTGCCGCCACACCGTCTCCGATTGTGGCTCCACGCCACCTACAGCACAAAACACGGCACAGGCACCATCCAGCACGCGCAATGAGCGCTCAACCTCGATGGTAAAATCAACGTGTCCCGGAGTATCAATAATATTGATACGATGCTGCGGAAACTGCTGAGCCATACCGGACCAGAAACAGGTAGTGGCTGCGGAGGTAATCGTAATCCCGCGCTCTTGCTCCTGCTCCATCCAGTCCATGGTCGCTGCACCATCATGAACTTCACCAATCTTGTGCGACACACCAGTGTAAAACAACACACGCTCGGTGGTCGTTGTTTTACCTGCATCAATATGGGCCATTATGCCGATATTGCGATAGCGTTCGATTGGCGTCTGACGTGCCACAAGCTTTTATTCCTGTTCAAGACTGCCCGCTTCAATCTAAACCGAAGACAGGTACCTCGTTATCGTATCGTTAATCCATCGACATATCGTCGATTGATAATCATCAATGTTAAAGAACAACCCTCACGGAAATGTCCGCGCAGGGATAAAACCAAATATGCGCTACCAGCGGTAGTGCGAAAATGCCTTGTTGGCTTCGGCCATGCGATGCACGTCTTCGCGTTTCTTCACTGCTGAACCACGGCTTTCCATGGCATCCATAATTTCACCCGCGAGACGGCGATCCATGGATTTTTCACTGCGTTTGCGCGCGGCTTCCACCAACCAGCGCATCGCCAACGCCATGCGGCGATCTGCACGCACCTCAACAGGCACCTGATATGTTGCACCACCCACACGGCGGGATTTCACCTCAACCATGGGGCGCACATTTTCCAACGCCTTATTCAACACTTCTACCGCTTCGCCTTTTGACTTTTCAACCACTTGATCCAGCGCACCGTATACAACACGCTCGGCCACGGCCTTTTTACCATCCAGCATCAAAATATTGATGAACTTGGCCAGCATCAAATCCTTGTATTTTGGATCTGGTAAAATAGTACGTTTTGGTATCGCTCTTCTTCTAGCCATTTGTTTACTCGATCTCGTTCATCAATGTGAATATGTTGCTTCGCTTTATCCGTTAAGACTTGGGACGCTTCGCACCGTACTTGGAACGCCCTTGACGGCGATCCGACACTCCCGAAGTATCCAGACTGCCACGCACAGTGTGGTAACGCACACCCGGCAAATCCTTGACACGACCACCACGAAGCAGAATCACTGAGTGCTCTTGCAGATTGTGACCTTCACCACCGATATAGGTCGTCACTTCATGACCATTGGTCAAACGCACACGAGCCACCTTACGCAGTGCCGAGTTTGGCTTTTTCGGTGTGGTGGTATAAACACGGGTACACACACCACGCTTTTGTGGGCAGGCGTCCAGCGCCGGCACATTACTTTTTGCAATTTGGCGTTTACGGCCTTTGCGAACTAATTGATTTACCGTTGGCATTTAAGCAACTCCAACCCCACTTATTAGGGATTCAATAAAAATAATTGTCTTGTTCCCCGAAGCCCATCTTTCAAAGCAAGAGCCCGGATAAAACAACAGGCGGGGAAGACCCCGCCTGTTTCCAAGGAGCGCGAATTTTAGGCGCATGGCCCCGAGCTGTCAAGCCCGGGCCTCGTCTAATATAAAACTGAATATTGAACCTCAATTAATCCGTTAAACCATAGCGAAAGTGACTAAGACACAGAAGATAAAGTGTTTTTCATATTATTTTGGACGAAGGCGCATCACCCATACGGTGAGTTCAACATGTTCTGAAAAAGGCTTTCTGTTCTCTGCCTTAGGCGCTCGCGGTAAGTTTAACGGATTAATTGAGGAAAAGGAGGACGTATCAAGCACCCCTCTCACGCCGCCGCCTATAAACGTCAAACACGATGGCGAGCGCAATCATTCCAAACTCGACCAGCTTGATCCACTTGGCTTGCTCATAACTGCCGAGGCTTGGGTCATCCATGTTGAGGCCCGTGAAATACGACAGCAGAACGGCACAAGACGCCACCCACGGCCAAATGTCACGATTGAGCGAAGCGAATGGGAGAATCCATAGCAGATACCAAGGATTGATCACTGGCGACAAAATAAGCAGGCCGCCCAGCAATATGTCTCCACGAATGTTCGTTTGGCCAGATGCGCGATAATTGCGCACGTAGATAAGATACATCACAACGAATATTGCGCCGCACAGTAATCGTGCATTGGCCGCAGGCAAAACCAAAGATAGCACATGGTAAACAGCAGCGTTATATTCCCAGTGCTTTCCGAAAGTACCCAATGTCGTAAAGTCAGTCCCTCCGCTGACCCAAAAAGGCAAATAAATCACCAACACCAGAATAATAAATAGAAACACGTACGTTTTTCGCAACTGCATTAAGATAAGCGGCGCGATTATCCAGGCGAAGGGTTTGGCGCAGACACTGAGTGCCAACGACATCACACTGAGCAGAGGGCGGCCTTTGACAAAGAATACCGCCGCGATAAGCAACACCACACCTGCAACATCTGGATGAGCAGTGAAGGCAATTTCCTTAATGACCAACGGATTCCATGCATACAGCATCAAACCTCTGCGATCCGTCATTTGCGCGAGCAGCAAAATCAGCAATACATCGGCAACGGAATAAACAAATTGCAACCCCATCACCTGGGCCGGCCATATCCAGTGTGCGATCAAAAAGCTAAATTGAAGCGTCGGCGCATAAATTGTCGGGAGATCAGGGTAGTTGACACCATTCAACGCGTTTTGATATTCATCCGGAATGTTTTCGTCGGCAAAATAATGGCTCGGAGGATGTTGATACGGATTATCCAGCCCCGAAAGAACGAAGCCGTCCCATATATAGCGAAAATAATCATCCTCAAATTGGGGGGCGACGGTAATTCCGATGACACGAAACAGCACGGCAAACGCCAGGATATAAATGAGCGGTGGAATGTTGTTGCCGCGTGTTGCCAAAAATACTGTTGAAGCATATACAACAAACGCAACACCAAAATAGCCAATATAACGCTCGACCTGTATTGACGAACCTGCAATCTCTCGCGATAAAGACCAGTAGAGCAGCACGCTCACCACTCCGCCGAGAAACAACCACACGTTATAGTGAATTGAAAATGTTGACTTCACGCTCGACTTAATCTGTATTGCCGCAAAAAAGACGGCGTACGCGGAAGAAAAACATTTTTAAAGGATTTGGCCTGCGTCCTTTGCACTTCTGCGTATTCCCCGTTAATGACACCGCACATCCTTTAAAACTCCCTCCCTGCCTTCAGCGCAGATTTGCCTTTCTGACTTTCACAGCTTCCGGACGAGACTCATACAAAAATAAGCCATAACTTATGCGCTTCTTTATGCTGCGGTTCATTAGCCGGATTGCCACTACCCAGCACTACTTGGTTTATTGCTCGTGTGTCGCTACGGTTTGTCGCTTAGCACGACGCTCTTGCCTCCAAAGCAAAAATATCATGCCCAATATACCGCGCGCTGCACCCAAACTGCCGCGAAATGTTCCGCTGATTTTCGATTTCCCAATACGTCTTCTTGTATCAACGGCACATTCCACAAGTTTCATGTTGGCCTGAATGGCTTTCACCTGCATTTCAACCGTCCAACCAAACGTTCGATCCTGCATGGCAAGATGCTTCAGCGCGCTGCTACGTATCGCACGATAGGGCCCCAAATCGGTTATGGGCACACCCCAAATCCGCTGAATAAGCACACTGGCAAGCCAATTGCCAAAACGCTGGGCAGTCGTTAACGCCCCTTTCTCCGTGCGACCCAACTGCCGGGAACCGATAGCCAAATCCGCACCATTCACCACCGCATCGATAAGCCCCTTGCATTGATCGGCGTAAAACGCATTGTCACCGTCAATGAAAACAACAATGTCGCTTGATGGAAGAACCGACAACGCCGCAAGACAAGCGTTGCCGTACCCTGGTCGCGGCTCCTTGACAACAACAGCACCGGCCTGCGCCGCAACCTGCGCAGTGTCGTCAATGGAACCGTTGTCACAGACAATGATGTTATCGAAAACAGGCTCGTGAGAGTCAAAATGCAGCCTTGCCAACGATTCAACCACCTGTGATATCGCTCGCGACTCATCCCGAGCCGGGATGATCGCGGATATTGTTTGCCTTAAGTACATAGGATCACGATGCTAAAACATCACACCGAGTGAAATACCCGCAATTTCGTTTAACCCGGTGTTACGCCCATCGACAACTTGCCCATAGTTAAGTCCGACTTGGTAACGACGTGCAAACTGATAAGCCACACCGAACTCGAGGATATCTGCGTCTTCCGCAAGCTCAGTAAAATTCATCCTGAACTCAGGATCATTAATATCTAAATCCCCATTCGCTCGAACAATAGAATACCCAACACTGGTGTGCAGTTGATTCGTTAAACTGTAAAAACCGCGTACCGAGGCAAATAGCTCATCGTCAACATCTGAATCGCGGTAACGGTAACCGGCGTCCGCAGCGATAGATAACGTTGGCGTAATAATCTTTCCAACGATTAAAGATACCTCCCCGCCGGATGCGCCATCACCTATGGAATTGATTTCTCCAGCAGTGTAGTCCCCCGCCAGCGTAACGCCCATCCGTAACGCGACGCTGGGACCAGCGTCATGTATCAATTCGTCACGGAGGCGCCAGGTAAGCCCCAACAGCGCATCTGTCGCGCCACTTTCATCCTGTCGGGGAGAGAACTCGAAATTTGAATAACCCAGCCGTGCATCGATGGCCATATTGTCAGCAAGGCCGTAAGCAAAATCTACCCAGGTTGTTGTTTGGTTCAAATCATCTGGCAATGGGGCTTTGGTCCCACCCCTATACAGCTCGTCCGCAGATTGCGTCACATAACTCAGCTGTATTGTCGTTGCGCCCGGAGACATGAGCCACGGATTGCCAGCTGCAGATGCGATTGATGAAAACAGAGAGAGCCCGATACAGAAGAAGTAGGTATGTTTCATTATAAATCCTTATAAAATAGATAATACAATCCAATCAAGCGACAAGATTAACTTGTGCAAAATTGATTACTGATTGATACGAACGTGGAGCTAATGCACGCCTTAGGTCGCGCTGATTCGTTTCATTTCTTAAAACAAACGTTTACATCCTGTTTATTCCAACTTGAAACGTTTACGAAAATATACAACAACTGATTTTTGCTCGTCTTTAGATAACAAGCTCAATGTGGAATCTTCTGCTTTGATTTTCTCAACAACACTACGAGCAAAGTCTTTATCGACGTTACTGCCAGGAAAAGGACAAGATGAACAAACAACTTTATTACGAACGACAACCTTTCCCTTACTGTAGTCATCGAGAGAGTGCGTACTCGCACCCCCACCATACGACCCTGATGCGAGTACGGAGGTTGCCATTAAGCTTTGAAGAATAATTCCAATGACGAAAACATGTTTTGCTGGCTTCATTATATATTCCTTTATGTAGATCAATGTTAGATAACATTGTCTAAAAATTTTAGTAAATGCCAATCTGCGCATATGGGTTGGGTATTACAAACCACCATGTAATGCAGATTATGTAAATAATACAGGAGACACTGACTCGAATCCTCACGAAAAGTTACAAGCTCGTGAAAAATTGTATTAATGCTATGTTTATACTCGTAGCATCTGGCGTTTAATTTAAGTATGCGCCATGCTCTCTTTGTGGCATCACCAAAAATAGACTCTCTGAGACAAGGCGAAATAACGTGTAATTAGAATAGAAACTCAAAAAAACCCCACGTATAAACACTTAGCAAAATAAGCATAAACCCTTGGTGCGACATTATGACTCAATTCCGTGAGATATCGGAGGCCGTATCCGCTGACAGGCAGGAAGTGACATTGCAATAAATTTTTTTATAAAAACTGTGAGAATTCTGTGATCTTTAGCAACTAGGCTTCCACAATCTGACTGACAAATACATAATGCGCTTAACACTAGTCGTATTTACTCAGTCCGACTGCTTAAATGTACAACAACGACTCAAATTGCCTTTAGGTTTGTTTGAAAAGTTTCATTCAAAAAAGAAAAGGGCGAGGTTTGCAGATATAAATGAGCGCTTTTGACGCGGTCATCGAGCAAATCAAAAAATAAACTAAGTAATTACCACTAACTTATATTGCTGGAGGCATCATGTTGACACGCACTACAAACCGGTTCGGAAAACTACTGGCTATCTTCTGCCTTTTCTTTCTGGCACAAGTTGCTTACGCAGCGCCTGCTGCGAAAGCAATTACATTTTGGATGGATAGTGATGAGGCAAGCTCCAAAACCATAAGCCACGACGCTTGGCAAAGCTTACTCGACAAGTATCTTGTTAGCGACGCCAGTGGCCTTAATCGATTCAAGTACAGTGCAGTGCCTGACACTGATCGTGAGGCACTTAAGCACTATATAAAAACACTGGAGGCAATCGACCCGCGCCGGTATAACCGCAATGAGCAGATGGCCTATTGGATTAATCTTTACAACGCCCTAACGGTCGATGTTGTACTCGATGCCTATCCGGTGAAATCCATACTCAAGATTGGTGGCTCTCTTTTCTCTCCCGGCCCATGGAACAAAGAGTATCTCAATATTACTGGACAAAAACTCAGTCTGAATGATATTGAACATGGCATTTTGCGTCCAATATGGAAAGACTCCAGAATTCACTATGCTGTCAATTGCGCAAGTTATAGTTGCCCAAACCTCAGTGCCACGGCCTTTACGGCCGAAAATGTCGATGACCAATTGACCGAAACCGCCAAAGCCTATGTGAATAACCCAAGGGGGATTGCCGTAAAGGGCGAAGACCTTCTGTTATCCAAGATATTCGATTGGTATCAAATCGATTTCGGCACTAACGAAAAAGAATTGTTGAAGGAATTGGCTAAACATGCCGAACCCGCATTGGCAAAACGGTTGGCCGAACATGATGGCGATATCGACTACGGATACAACTGGGACCTGAATGAAGCAAAGTAGCTGCGCTTAAGCAATGTTTCTTCGTAAATCTGTGGAAATTACCCGCAAAATACGCAGTTTCTACTGCCAATAAAATTGCAAAAATCACATCATCCTGAAATCCTCAGGTGGGCAAGGTGGAGAAAAGTTCAGGGAGCCAAATCTTGCCTTTTTATGGGATTGTGCGCCTCAGGTTAGGTTGTGAAGGTAAAAAGCATGCCCCCTTGACCTTCTCCGATAACAGCTTGTGCGAGCGCTTACCCTTCAGGTATTGTGAGCCGCACGAGATACCGACAAATACGGCACGAGTGGCTTCTATGCTTCGGCAGTAATAACGAGCGGCAAGCTGATATAAAAATGCACGCCTTGCTGTTCTTCACTGGTGAAGCGGATCTTCCCTCCCAGTTTGCTGTTTACCAAATTGTAGACGACATTCATTCCCAGACCACTGCCGCCCTGATTTCGCTTGGTGGTGAAAAACGGATCAAATATTTGGGCCTGATTTTTTTGGGGAATCCCAACACCGTTGTCGCTGTAGTGCAGCAGGATGCTATCGAGGTCGCGCGTTATTTCGATATTGATCACTCCCTCTGTAACAGCCTCAAAGCCGTGAATTATCGAGTTTCCGATCAGATTGTTGACGATCTGAGCGATGGCACCCGGATAGCTTTCGATGTCGATATCATCCGCACACTTGAGTGCGAAACTGTGAGACGTGTGCCGAAAGTAAGGCTGCAAACTGATTAACAGCTCTTCGATATAGTTTTTCATGTTGATATGGCGGCGCTCATCACTGGTTTGATCTACCGCCAGCTGCTTAAAGCTGCGCACTAGGTCGGCGGCACGTCTGAGATTCGCGAGAATGATAGAGGACGATTCGGATGCGACGTTAAGGAGGGATTCAAAATCCGAACGTGTCAACACACCTTCATGGTAACGCGTATGGTAATGCCGACTCTGTTCATCCAGATACGACGCCGCGGTCACGCATACACCGACCGGGGTATTAACCTCATGGGCGACCCCGGCGACCATACCGCCCAGCGCTGCCAGGCGCTCTGTGCGAACGAGATGCTCCTGTGCGTTTTTTAATTCTTCAAGCGAAGAATTCAGTTCTGTATTACTCTTTTGCAGCTCGGCGGTACGATCCTTGACCCGTTGCTCCAATTCCTGATTCAACAGCCGGATCTCTTGTTCGGCATTGCGCCGCTCAATAATCTCTCGCTTTAGCTGTTCGATCTTTTCATTAAGCGTGATAAATGCGGCGGCGGATTTCCGCTTGTCGGTACACTGCATCATGATCAGCGAGGGTTCACCTTTCAGGACGGGACGGACAGTGCAGCCCTTGCACAGATATTGAACGGGGGTACCGTCTTCGGACTTGACGGTAACACTGCCGGGCAGCGGAGACCGGCTGCGCGACCACATCTGCAACAATTGCTTGAGCTTGGCCGGGCCGTCAGTCGCCAGCGTGTTCAAATTCAGCATCTCTTGGGCACTGGTCGCCACTGACATTTTTTTTCTAGCGGCTTGGTTGGCAGCAATAATAGTGCCGTCCTGAGCCAGTAAGAAATGCGCTTCCGAAAAGGTATTGGTAATCTCAGCAAAGGTCTCCGCTAACATCCTGTCATCCTTCGGCCTGGTAGTATTCCCGACCACCATCGGCCTGATCAGCCTCATCAGTGGCATTGAAATAGACAGTCACATGGCAGCCTGCATCACCCTGAGCAATGGTCTTGTTCAACACCACCTTGGCATAGCCATTGTTGTTGGCGGCGATGGTACCAAATACGTTGGACGTCATCATGCACAGCGATGGCCGGTCTTTGACTTTGTCGCCGAACGGGCAGACATTGTTACCCATCACGATCTTGTTTTCATCGGCTTCAATAATATAAAAGTCGCCCTGTATGCGGCGCTTCAGATCCAGCAACACCTCACCGATCTGCTGTTTGTTAAGTGACGAGATCTGCAAAGCCTCTTTATAACCGCCCTCGATTTCGGAGCCGATACGCTGGCCGACCACGCTGATGAAACCGGCGGCCTCGTCGAGACCGATCATTTCCTCCAACAGCCCCGACAACTCACGAATCAACGAACGTGTGAAGTTGTCACGCTCCAGCGGGGTGTTTAAGATCTTTATCGGGATGTCCTGCAATTTTGCATGACTCATAACTGTTGTCTCCTTTTACAGTGTATTAGCGATCACAGCGGCTCAGGTAGTCCTTCCAGTTCTCGTACTGGTCATATTCCATTGATGCAAATGCCGTAGCGGGCAGTGGCGGACTACAAAGATAACCCTGAATAATGTCGCAGCCGAGTCTATCGAGAAAGCTCAACTGTTCCGTGGTTTCCACCCCTTCGGCAATCACCTCCAGGCCGATAGAATGGGCCAGGGTGACGATGGCGGCAGCGATGGCCCCGTCGTCACTATTAGTGGTGACATCTGTGACAAACGAACGGTCTATCTTGAGGGAATCAAACGGCAATCGCCGCAGATAATTCATCGAGGAGTAACCGGTGCCAAAGTCATCAATGGACAAGGAAACGCCCAGGTCATGCAGCTCCCGTAATTTTGCCGCGGTTTCCGTGATGTCATCGATCAACACGCCCTCGGTGACTTCAAGTTCTAGATGCTGTGGCGATAAGCCAGTGTCTCGCAAAATGCGCTCGACCATCTGAACGAAGCCCTTCTGCCGAAATTGCTGTATAGCAATATTGACGGCAACTTTTTTGGCGGTATGACCGGCCTGTTGATTGGTCCATTCCTGAATGCAGGCAGTATGCAGCACCCATTCACCGACAGCGATGATCATGCCTGTCTCTTCCAACAGAGGAATGAAATGGAGGGGGGCGATCAAACCACGCTCGGGATGTTGCCAGCGCAGTAGCGCCTCATAACTGCCAATGGTACATGACGAGAGACTTAACTGCGGTTGATAGTGAAGCCGGAATTCATCCCGTTCCAGGGCGCGCCGCAGGCTTGATTCCAGCGTCAGTCGTTCGATCGCCTGGTGCTCGTCCTCCGCAGTGTAAAACTGATAGGTATTTTTACCCTTGCGCTTGGCGTGGTACATGGCGGCATCGGACTTTTTCAACAGTGTCTGGCCATTGTCACCATCATCCGGAAACAGGCTGATACCGATACTGCTGGTAATAAATAGCTCGCGGCCATTGTGTTTAAAGGGCTCTGCAAGATGGATGAGGATCTTACTGACCACCTGGGGAATATCATCAATGGAAGCGATATCGTTGAGGATGACGGCAAACTCGTCGCCGCCGAGACGGGCGACAGAATCACCTTCTCGCGCGCAGCCCGACAACCGTAACGCCATCTCTTTCAGCAACACATCGCCAACATTGTGGCCTAACGTATCGTTGATAATCTTGAAACGATCTATATCGAGAAACAATACCGCGACCTTGCGCTTCCGCCAGCGGGCACGAGAGATCGCCTGACTGAGACGGTCCTGCAATAGTACCCTGTTCGGTAACCCAGTCAGCGCATCGTGATGGGCAAGGTGATGCAGGCGCTCCTGGGATTTCACGCGGTCGGTGATATCTTTGCCACTGGAAATATAGCTGACAATTTCACCCTGAGCGTTTTTTTGCGGCGTGATGGTCTTTTCTTCGTAATAACAACGCTCATCTTTGCGCCGGTTGATGATGATTTCGGTGAAGACTTCTCCTTGCTGGATAGTCTGCCAAAGGCGCTGATAAAAGGCCTCACTCTGCTTGCCAGATTTCAACAGCCGTGGGGACTGACCGATCAGCTCCTCTCTTGTGTAGCCAGTCATTTTCATCATGGCGTGATTGACGTATTCAATCACGCCATGTTGGTTGGTGATCATGATACCGTCGGCCGTTTGCTCAACCGCCATTGACAGTTTACGCATCTCGAATTCTGCCAACCTCCGGTCAGTAATATCCTGCAGGGTACCGACAATCTCTCTCACCCCGCCCTCTCTGTCGAAAAAAAATTCACCTTGTTGACGCACATAACGGACGTTTCCGGACTTTTGCTGCAGGCGGTGTTCAATATCGTAGGATTTTTGCCCCTGCTCAGCCTGCCGCATAGTTTCCGATACGAGCACGCGGTCATCATCGTGGACAAAATTCAAAAATTCCGCCCATGTATGATGGTCGGGCGTTACCGGAATCTCCAGGATATGGTGGATCTGTTCGGACCAGATCATGCTATCGTCGTTACCACACCATTCAAAGTGCCCGATGCGGGCGATACGTTGCGCTTCAGCCAGCCGCGCTTTGCTTTGTTGCAGGGCCATGCGGGCCTGTTCCTGCTCTTTCATCTGCTGCTGTAACTTGGCGTTGGCGGCAGACAGATCCTTTGTCCGCGCTTCAACCAGAGATTCAAGGGTATCGTTATCGTCCGTTAGTTGACCGATGGTACAGATGTCGTCGTAAGATCGGAGCGAGGTGATCAGCGCGATCTCAAGATATTGCGAAGTCAGCTTATTCTTTTCCAGGTAGCCATTGATGTCATATAAACGCACCACCTGATGTTCCGGTGCCTGGCCAGGCTGGCCAGTGCGGAGAATGATTCTGACGACCCTGTTATGAAGTTGCTCGCGGATATATTTTACCGTATCCAGGCCAGCGCTATCGGTTTCCATGACCACATCAAGCAGTATGATGGCGGTATCCGGATGTTGTTTAACCAGTTCACGGGCCTCATTACCTGAATATCCATGAATAAACTCGAGTCCGCGTTCCTTATAGGAAAAGTTTTTCAGGACCATCTGAGACACATTGTGCATGACCTGTTCATCATCGATAATCATGATTTTCCAACGCGGACCATCAGATGAGGACTGGGCTTCATCTTTGCCTATGCTGGAATCGGCATCCGTAAACAGTAGGTCGTCTTTGTCATCGTCAGATGCATGATTTATCGCCGTCATGGGTCGTTCCATCTCACCTATATAAATGGCTCCATCCACACCCAGCTAGAGGCCATCATTAAAAACATCCAACATCCAACATTCAAAAATGTACGTCGGCAATGAGTCGAATAAATAAACCATAATATTTTCAGGGGTGATATCAATTAAGCCCGCCAAATGACAGAAGCCACCAAACTCAGCACAGCCTTATAATTCCTCCCCAATCATTCATAGTATGTCTCAATCCGACGGAAATGTTTCATTTTCTGCTGAAAGAACAAGATTGACTCACCCCTTCAGATTCCTGCGCTATCTTTTTTGAATCGCCATGTTATTGATGAACTCGAACGATACTTCCATCGACCATTAAATATTCCAAACCACAGACCATCGGTTATAGCAGATATAAACGCAATGCCAATATCCGGACTTCTCTGCTAAGTCTTGCTATGGCGCATCTGTTCGAGTAACCCACAACACAGACCCTATAAACTGACGGTTATTTCCCGACGTCATCCCACAATCTTTTGATGTCTAACTCACATTTACATCATGATTCACTTGAAGTTGCTTAGCCTGCGAGGCGAATCATTCCATCAGGTCTTGTGTTTTGCATTTTCGAAATTTCGTATCACTCGACTAATCCGAGAGTAATGCAGCCCAAAATAGTTCCCAATCTCCTCCATACTATAGCTACCACTTCGATACGCCTGAGTTATCGCGGTGTTTCTATCGGGGTATTTCTTTTTATAAAAACCCAGATGCTTTGGGCGCTTACGCTTTTGGATTGCGGGAATTTCGCTAAGCGTTGTTTCTGGTGATATTTTTCGTTGCATATCGTCAACAAATTTATCAGTACCCAGAAAAATTTGATTTTTCAGTTGCGCCCACGGTGAAGGTTGATTCTTACCTTCTGCGACAAAAGCCTTATAACGTATTATTGCGGTTTTCTTTTGTTTCGCAAAAGCCGACAAAATCCAATCAACGTGTAGCCATTCTGGTACGCTGATTTGGCCTGTTGTGGCGCGATAGCTGCTCCATGGCCAGTCTCTGCTCGTTCTCACCATTCTCGCTCTAACCGGGTTAAGAACGATATAACGAGCCAACTCTAGTAGATATGATTCTTTTTGAACCAATATCGCCTTGTAGCGACCTTGAAAAACATGCCCGACACGGGCGTGATGCTGATTGAATCGTTGAGTGTAGACACCGTTTAAATGTCGCATGCCCTTAGACAAATTTTGTTCCGGGGTTTCCACCAACAAGTGGTAATGATTATCCATTAAACAATAGGCATGGATAATCCAGTTAAAACGATCGCAGACTTCGGCAAGCACACTATAGAATTGCCTTCTATCGGTATCATCCCGATAGATATTTTCCTGTGCGTTTCCTCGCGAAGTCACGTGATAAAGCGCACCAGCGTATTCAATTCGGAGCGGTCTAGCCATTTGACCACTTTAGCACGCCAACCCGAAAAGGCAAAAGGCAAGACCTGACCCTTTTTTTAAGGGTCTGGATATGCCAACAGCATAAACCAAAGATCTGTCACAGTGTATCGGCAGCTATATCGCCCCACCAGAGACATGGACAGCCCACGGTACTAAATAATTTCTGAGGCTAACGCCAAGGGCCGTAGACATCTGTTTACAACTGCCTACAAACGCCTTAATTCAGATGGGTGACTGGTGCTTATTAGTTGACGCCATACCACGAGAGTTTTAGGCGCATGTTACTTCGCAAATAGAGCGACACGATACTTGGTAAAAAAACCAAGGACTTTGCTTTGCCTACTTGACCGGAACTTTCTAATGGGTGACCCTGTTTTTCTTTATGGGTGTCTATGATTATCTTCTGGAACTATTTCCTATAAGGAAGCAGTTCGCTTCCATCAACCTCCGCTAGATTCCGATCAAAAATGACTGAAACTTCAGATGAAACCGGATCAATGCTTACTTCAAATAACGTTATAATTTCTTTACTAGTATTTGAAATTACATACCTTTTTTCACCAGTTTCCATATCAACTTTCGTTAATGCGAAGTTGCCATTTGGGAGCTCTTCCCAACTCTCGCCTTCTTCTAGAACGTCTCTAGATATTGCAGTAAAAGCAAACCGCCAGTTACCTTCTAAATCCTTCTCCCCTCCGTAGGTAGTACAAGACTTAAACCAAGTTGGCCATGAATTTTTAGGGTGGAACTCTAAAAACACATCCATAAACTTTTCTAGAGCCTGATCAAAGTTAACTTTTACCATATCTTGAATTCCGGACACCTGATTAATCGCCATATATTCTCTGCCATTGCTTGCGCATTATTTCTGATTGAATTAATGCATCATCCAATGGAAGTTGTCCAAATGTATAATGGCCATTATCACCCCAAATGGCACTTCGTTGCTGCCCCATTTGTTGTAAAAATGGCCTATCTGCTGGCCCTGGCTTAATCGAATAACCTGGTGGATGAGTATGCCCTGACCATCTACCATAGTTACCTTGCAACAAATCATCATACATCTGTAGAGATACAGAAACTTCGTTTCCATACCCTCTGATAATTGTTCGTTGACTACCTAGAGTAAACATATTGTATTCATCGCCAGTCACTTGAGTAATTGCCTTCAAGTCTGTCATAGAAACAGATTTCTTATTGAACTGGCCAACTGCACCTTGCTTAGTTAGAGCCTCATGAATGGCCAATTGACGCTTATTCAATGAAGAAGTTGGTAATAGCTCTTTAAGGTTTCCTGATGATGCACTAGCAATAGTTTGACTGTCTGGAACAACTTCCCCACCCGACATCGTACTTATTTTGTTCGGAGGCTCATACCCCGGTTCTTCTTTATCAGCGATCGTACTTGTTTTTTCCGGACGCACATACCCCGGCTCCTCATGCGGCCCTAACGAATAAGGCTGCTGTACTACCGGCAGAAATTCTTCTTGTCTGCTCGACTTAGGCCGCCACGGCAAGTGGTGATTGCGGTCTCCCGGCGGAATCCAGCTACCCGAGCAATGGACAACTAATTCACCGGAAGCGATTAACTGAGTAACATAAGCTTTACCTCTGTCCGGAGTATAGCTTTTGCCTTTTAAGGTATTTGAAGATTTTTCCTCATCGGAAAAACAATCACTTGCAAAAAGAACAGAATGCCAGGAGGGACATCGGCCACCGTACCGAAAAAAAGTGAATTCATCGATGAACTGCTCAAGCGCTTTTGCATCGTGAAACGTTTTGAGCGGCAACAAAACAGGCCCCGGAAGCTGTCGGGCGATACCAAAAACATCGCCGTGCTTGTCATAACCGCCGTGGATTTCCAATCGCCGTCGGATGTAATCCGGATCTTTTTTCGCCCTTTCTTCAAAACTTTGAAAACCCATCCGACCTTCCTCTGGTCAAACAATCCATTTTTGAGTTTGTTGGCTAGCCTGAGTCAGTCGTCAACCTGGGTAACCATGTCATCCGCCGAAAGCATTGTAAAAATCTGCATGGGCTGCCGTCTGTTATTTCGGGTAGACAAGGTGCCCACATGCTCCAACACTTGATGCGTCAGAAGATGTGGGCACCTTTTTCACCCTTATAAGTTAAGTCCGATACACGCCTCACACTGACCTAACCTACAACTTCCTCCGCACCATCCGAGCCTTCGGCTTCATTAGCCGCAGCCGCAGCCGGGGCCGGCATTGCGGACAACGCTTCTTCAGCTGCCCGCAAAGCCGCAGCGGCTGCTTCGGCCTCGGCTTCTACTGCGGCAGCAACTTTGCGCTGACGCTCTTGGTGATGAGCCAAACCCGTACCTGCCGGGATCAAACGACCTACAATGACGTTTTCTTTCAAGCCCCGCAGACGATCCACTTTGCCACTCACCGAGGCTTCGGTAAGCACTCGGGTCGTTTCCTGGAAAGAGGCCGCAGAAATAAAGGACTCCGTGGCCAGTGAGGCCTTGGTGATACCCAGCAACATGGGTTGATACGTGGCCGGCATTTTACCTTCGGCCTCAACTCGCTCGTTCTCTTCAAGGATGCGGGTACGCTCCAGCTGTTCACCACGAAGCAAGCGGGTGTCACCTGCGGATTTGATTTCGGCCCGGCGCAGCATCTGGCGCACAATCACTTCAATGTGTTTGTCGTTGATCTTCACACCTTGCAGGCGATAAACCTCCTGCACCTCGTTGCTGATATACGTTGCCAACTCCGGTATACCTTTCAAGCGTAAAATATCATGCGGGTCCGGCGCACCATCGGCGATAACTTCGCCCTTCTCCACGTGTTCACCTTCAAACGCAGTGATGTGGCGCCACTTGGGAATCAACGCTTCGTAATGATCACCCTCGGTTGGGGTGATGATCAGCCGTTGCTTGCCCTTGGTTTCTTTGCCGAAGGACACAATCCCGGAAATTTCCGCCATGATGGACGGTTCTTTAGGCTTACGTGCCTCAAACAACTCGGCGACACGCGGCAAACCACCGGTGATATCACGCGTCTTTGAAGATTCCTGCGGAATACGTGCAATCACGTCGCCCACATTAGCCATCGAACCGTCTTCCATGCCGACGATAGCACCCGCAGATAAGGCATAATGCGCAGGAATATCGGTACCTGCAATACTCAGATCTTCACCAGTGTCAGCCACCAGCTTGACCATAGGACGCAGGTCTTTGGCGGCCGCGCTACGCTGCTTGGGATCGATGACCACCAGGCTGGACATGCCAGTGATGTCGTCAGTCTCCCGCTGCACGGTCACGCCTTCGTTAAAGTCGATAAATTGCAGCTTGCCCGCCACCTCAGTAATCACCGGGTGCGTATGAGGATCCCAGGTCGCCGCAACGGCACCAGCCGCAATCTCACTGTTATCATCCACCGCAATTTCCGCACCATAGGGCACCTTGTAACGCTCACGCTCACGACCCTGGGCATCAAGGACGGTCAATTCACCGGAGCGGGATACAGCGACCAGATTGCCGTTGGTCCGTTTCACCGTCTTGATGTTATGCAGACGCACCGTACCACCGGATTTCACCTCGATACTATTGGCTGCGGCAGCACGGGAGGCGGCACCACCAATATGGAAGGTACGCATGGTGAGCTGGGTTCCCGGTTCACCGATGGATTGTGCTGCCACCACACCCACTGCCTCACCCTGGTTAACACGGTGGCCGCGACCCAGGTCACGACCGTAACATTGCGCGCAGATACCGTAACGGGTTGCGCAGGTAATCGCGGAACGTACCCGCACCTGATCCACGCCATTACTTTCCAGAACTTCCACCATGTCCTCATCCAGCAAAGTGCCAGCAGAGAACAATACGTCATCCGTATTGGGAATCAGGATATCCGTTGCCGCCGTCCGACCCAGCACGCGCTCGGCCAACGGTTCAACCACGTCCCCACCTTCCACTAATGGCTGTTTGAGCAGGCCTCCTTCCGTACCACAATCGACTTCCAACACCACCAGATCTTGTGATACATCCACCAGACGCCGCGTCAGATAACCAGAGTTAGCGGTTTTCAGCGCCGTATCGGCCAAGCCTTTACGCGCACCGTGAGTGGAAATAAAGTACTGCAACACATCCAAGCCTTCGCGGAAATTGGCGGTAATCGGTGTCTCGATAATCGAGCCATCCGGCTTGGCCATCAGGCCACGCATACCGGACAATTGGCGAATCTGCGCCGCACTACCACGGGCACCGGAATCGGCCATCATGTATACCGAGTTGAAGGACTTCTGTTTAACGGTTTTGCCTTCGGCATTAACCACGTCCTCAAAACCCAGACCATCCATCATCGCCTTGGCGATGGCGTCGTTGGCCACAGACCAGATATCCACAACTTTGTTGTAACGTTCGCCGTTGGTCACCAGACCGGAGGCATACTGGTTTTCAATTTCCTTGACTTGCCCTTCAGCTGCGGCCAGCAGTTCATATTTGGCGGGTGGAATCTCCATGTCATTAATGCCGAAGGATACCGACGCTTTGGTGGACTGTCTGAAGCCCATGTACATCAGCTGATCAGCAAAAACTACAGTCTTTTTCAAACCCACTTGGCGGTAACAGGCATTGATCACGCCAGACACCGCCTTTTTGGTCATGGTTTTATTCACCAGATCAATACTCAGACCACGCGGCATCAATTCCATCAGCAGAGCACGACCCACAGTGGTTTCCACCACCCGGCGCTGCTCCACTTCTTCACCATTGTCGTCCAGCGTCACATCCAACACACGCACTTTAACCTTGGCATGAATCGACGCAGCCCCCGTTTCGTAGGCACGATGCGCTTCATTGATGTCCGCAAACATCATACCTTCGCCTTTGGCATTGATGCCGTCACGAGTCATGTAATACAAACCCAGCACCACGTCCTGCGACGGTACAATAATCGGCTCACCATTAGCTGGTGACAAAACGTTATTGGACGACAACATCAGTGTGCGCGTTTCCAACTGTGCCTCAATGGACAACGGTACATGCACAGCCATCTGGTCGCCGTCAAAGTCAGCATTGAATGCCGTACACACCAGTGGGTGCAACTGAATGGCCTTGCCTTCAATCAATACAGGTTCAAAAGCCTGGATACCCAGACGATGCAACGTTGGCGCACGGTTCAGCATGATCGGATGTTCGCGAATCACTTCGGCGAGGATATCCCATACTTCTGGGCCTTCGCGTTCGACCATCTTTTTGGCGGCTTTAATCGTGGTCGCCAGACCGCGTAATTCCAGCTTGCTGAAAATAAACGGTTTGAATAATTCCAAGCCCATTTTTTTCGGCAGACCACACTGGTGCAGCTTGAGAGTCGGGCCCACCACGATCACTGAACGGCCAGAGTAATCAACACGCTTACCCAGCAAGTTCTGACGGAAACGACCCTGTTTGCCTTTGATCATGTCGGCCAAGGATTTCAGTGGCCGCTTGTTGGAGCCGGTGATGGCACGACCGCGACGGCCATTGTCCAGCAACGCATCCACAGATTCCTGCAACATCCGTTTTTCGTTACGCACAATAATATCCGGCGCATTCAATTCCAGCAGACGGCGCAAACGATTGTTACGGTTGATGGCACGACGATACAAGTCGTTCAAATCCGATGTGGCAAAACGACCACCATCCAGTGGCACCAGAGGGCGTAATTCCGGCGGCAATACCGGCAGTACGGTCAACACCATCCATTCCGGTTTGTTGCCAGATTCGATGAAAGCTTCGATAAGCTTCAAGCGCTTGGTGTATTTTTTGTACTTGGTCTCCGACTTGGTGGCACCGATATCTTCACGAATCTGTATAACTTCAGCTTTCATGTCGATGGCTTTAAGCAGTTCAAACACCGCCTCGGCACCCATGCGGGCGTCGAATTCATCACCATACTCTTCGATGGCTTCCAGGTATTGCTCATCGCTCAACAACTGGAAACGCTCCAGTTCGGTCATGCCCGGATTCACCACCACAAAGGCTTCAAAATAAAGCACACGTTCGATGTCACGCAGAGTCATGTCCAGCAGCAAGCCAATGCGCGAAGGCAGGGACTTGAGAAACCAGATGTGTGCTACCGGGCTGGCCAGCTCGATATGCGCCATGCGTTCGCGACGCACTTTGGCCAGAGTGACTTCAACACCACATTTTTCACAGATTACGCCACGATGTTTGAGGCGTTTGTATTTGCCACACAGGCATTCGTAGTCTTTTACCGGGCCAAAAATCTTGGCGCAGAACAGACCTTCGCGTTCCGGTTTGAACGTACGATAGTTGATAGTCTCCGGCTTTTTCACTTCACCGTAGGACCAGGAACGAATTTTTGCTGGTGAGGCCAAGCCAATACGAATCGCATCGAAGTCCTGAACCTGACCCTGGTTACGCAAAATTTTGAGTAGATCTTTCATGGTTTCTCCAGTTTAAAACCTGATGACGATTAGCGATCTTCTTCCAGCTCGATATCAATACCGAGGGAACGAATTTCTTTGACCAGCACATTGAAGGATTCGGGCATACCCGCTTCCATGTGGTGATTGCCATCCACGATGTTTTTGTACATTTTGGTACGGCCAGCCACATCGTCCGATTTGACAGTCAACATTTCCTGCAAGGTATACGCTGCGCCATAAGCCTCCAGCGCCCACACCTCCATTTCACCAAAGCGCTGTCCACCAAATTGTGCCTTACCACCCAACGGTTGCTGGGTAACCAGACTGTACGGCCCTGTGGAACGGGCGTGCATCTTGTCATCCACCAAGTGATTCAGCTTCAGCATGTACATGTAACCCACTGTCACCGGACGATCGAAATATTCACCGGTACGACCGTCGATGAGCCGGGTCTGTCCGCTCTCAGGCAGATCAGCCAATTTCAACATACGGCGAATTTCATCCTCTTCCACACCGTCGAATACCGGCGTCGCCATCGGTACGCCCTTGCGTAAATTGTGACTCATTTCGAAGATTTCATCGTCATCGAAAGACTTAAGGTCAACGGTCTCGCCTACGCCACCATTGTAAATTTCATCCAGGTAGCTGCGGATGTCTTTAACCGTGCCATTGTTGTCCAGCATTTTGCCGAGCTTCAGTCCCAGACCACGTGCCGCCCAACCCAAGTGGGTCTCCAGCACCTGCCCGACGTTCATACGCGAAGGCACACCCAGAGGATTCAACACCACGTCTACCGGAGTACCATCCTCGCGGTACGGCATGTCCTCTTCCGGCACAATCATGGAAATAACACCCTTGTTACCGTGACGACCAGCCATTTTGTCACCCGGCTGGATACGGCGCCTCACGGCCATGTACACCTTGACCATCTTCAGCACACCGGGTGCCAGATCATCACCCGAGGTGATTTTCTGCTTCTGTTCTTCGAACTTGGCGTCCATCTCTTCGCGGTGACCCGCTAATTGTGCAGAGAGTTTCTCCAACTGCGTATTGGCATCTTCATTGCGCAGGCGTATTTCAAACCACTTCCCACGCTCGATGTCGGCGAGATAGGCATTACTCACCTTGGCACCCGCCTTAAGCTGGTTCGGACCACCATCAGCAATCTTGCCGGAAAGCAGTTTTTCCGCACGCTGATAGATGTCGTCTTCCAGGATGCGGTACTCGTCCTGCAAATCCTTCTTCACCGACACAAGGTCTGACTCTTCTACCTGTAGAGCACGGGTATCTTTGTCCACACCATCACGGGTAAACACACGTACGTCGATAACCACGCCGTCCATGCCGGAAGGCACACGCAACGATGTATCTTTCACGTCCGAGGCCTTTTCACCAAAAATCGCGCGCAGCAGTTTTTCTTCCGGTGTCAGTTGGGTTTCACCTTTCGGTGTCACCTTGCCCACCAGAATATCTCCCGGCCTCACTTCAGCACCCACGTACACCACACCGGCTTCGTCAAGGTTGGCCAGCGCGCCTTCACCCACATTGGGGATATCACTGGTCACTTCTTCCGAACCCAGCTTGGTATCACGCGCCATGCAGGTGAGTTCTTCAATATGAATCGTGGTGTAACGATCTTCTTTCACCACACGCTCGGAAATGAGGATGGAATCCTCAAAGTTGTAACCATTCCAGGGCATGAAGGCTACCAGCATGTTTTGGCCCAATGCCAATTCACCCATATCAGTGGATGGGCCATCGGCCAGTACATCACCACGCGCCACCACGCTGCCGGGTTTCACCAGCGGCTTTTGGTTAATACAGGTATTCTGGTTGGAACGGGTGTATTTGGTCAGATTATAAATATCCACACCCGGTTCACCCGCCGCGGTTTCATCATCATTGACCCGCACCACAATACGACTGGCATCCACCATATCCACCCGGCCACCACGCGTAGCAATCACAGTAACACCCGAGTCAATGGCAACAACACGCTCAATACCGGTACCCACCAATGGCTTGTCAGCACGCAAGGTCGGCACAGCTTGACGCTGCATGTTCGACCCCATCAATGCGCGGTTGGCATCGTCATGTTCCAGGAACGGAATCAGTGCTGCGGCAATCGATACTATCTGTCGTGGTGACACATCAATGTAGTCCACCCTGTCTGGGAAGGACATGATGGTTTCATTCAGATGACGGGCCGCCACCATGTCATCAATCAATTTACCCTTTTTATCGAGTGTAATATTGGCCTGGGCAATCACATACTGGCCTTCTTCAATGGCAGACAAGTATTCAATATCACCCGTCACTACGCCATCGACCACTTTGCGATACGGCGTTTCCAGAAAACCGTAATCGTTGGTACGCGCATACACCGCCAGTGAATTAATCAGGCCGATGTTTGGACCCTCAGGCGTTTCGATGGGGCAGACACGGCCGTAATGGGTCGGATGCACATCGCGCACCTCAAAACCGGCACGCTCACGGGTCAGACCACCCGGGCCCAAGGCCGAGACACGGCGTTTATGCGTGACTTCCGACAGTGGATTGTTCTGATCCATAAACTGCGATAACTGCGAGCTGCCAAAAAATTCCTTGATGGCAGCAGATACCGGCTTGGCATTGATCAAATCCTGCGGCATCAATCCTTCGCTTTCGGCAATGCTCAAACGTTCTTTCACTGCACGTTCCACGCGCACCAGACCGACACGGAACTGGTTTTCCGCCATTTCACCGACAGAGCGTACACGACGGTTACCCAAGTGATCGATGTCATCCACCACGCCATTGCCATTACGGATATCAATGAGCATTTTCAGCACATCGACGATGTCGTCCGAGCTCAGCACACCGTCGCCGGTGTTTTCCGTACGACCGAGGCGGCGATTAAACTTCATGCGGCCTACGGCAGACAGGTCATAACGATCCGGATTAAAAAACAGATTCTGGAACAGGGTCTCAGCCGCATCCTTGGTCGGCGGCTCGCCTGGACGCATCATGCGATAGATTTCCACCTTAGCTTCAAGATCATTGGTGGAATTGTCTGCACGCAGAGTATCCGCAATAAACGGACCACGATCCAGGTCATTGGTGTAAACCGTTTCAATCTCTTTGGTACCCGCTTCCAGCAGCTTGGCCAATAATTCTTCGGTAATCTCTTCGTTGGTATTGGCAACGATTTCGCCACTTTCCTTGTCGACGACGGCGCTCGCCAAGGCTTTGCCAATCAAATACTCAAACGGCACGGGCAACGTTTTGATCTCGGACTTTTCAAGGTCCTTGATGTGACGCGCAGTGATGCGGCGCCCTTTTTCCGCGATGACTTTACCCTTGATTTTGATGTCATAGGCAGCGGTGTCACCTCGCAGACGCTCAGGCACCAGCTTCAACTTGGCTTCTTCCTTGCCCAGCGTGAAAGAATCATTTTCGAAGAACATCCCCAGGATCTCTTCGTCGTTATATCCCAAAGCATGCAGAATAACCGTAGCAGGCAATTTTCGACGACGGTCGATACGCACATGCACCAAATCTTTGGGATCAAACTCAAAGTCCAACCAGGAACCGCGATAAGGAATCACCTGCGCATGATAGAGCAGCTTGCCCGAAGAATGGGTCTTACCCTTGTCGTGATCAAAAAACACGCCTGGCGAACGGTGCAACTGGGAAACAATAACGCGCTCAGTACCATTGATGACAAAGGTACCGTTGTCGGTCATCAGGGGAATTTCACCCATGTAGATTTCCTGCTCGCGGATTTCCTTGATCGGCTTCGGATTTTTCTTGGAATCCTTATCATAAATGATCAATTTGACCGTAACACGCAACGGCGCAGAATAGGTCATGCCACGCAGCTGGCATTCCTTCACATTAAACGTCGGGGTACCCAAACGATAATCAACATACTCCAAGCCCGCGCTGCCGGAATAACTGACAATCGGCAGCACACTCTTCAGAGCACCATGCAATCCATAATCACCACGCTTCGCCAGAGGCACATCGGTCTGGAGAAATTTACGGTACGACGCTAGCTGGATTTCCAGCAGGTACGGTACCTCCATGACTTTGGGAAACCTGCCGAAATCTTTACGGATACGTTTCTTTTCAGTGAAGGAGTAAGCCATCTGCGTTCCTCTATTATAACAACCTAATGATGCACAAGCGCATCATCAACGAATAACGCTTCTCAGTAGCGACAAAAGGCCGGCGACAAAAGTCACCAGCCAATGCCGCTGTTGAGAAGTCTGACCGGGGTTTCTTACAATAAAGAAAGCCCCAGGTTTCAGTACTCAACAAGCGAGTCTTATTTAAGCTCGACTTGTGCGCCGGCTTCTTCCAGCGTCTTTTTAACGTCTTCAGCTTCAGCCTTTTCAACGCCTTCTTTCACAGCAACCGGTACGCCTTCTACCATGGCCTTAGCTTCTTTAAGACCCAGACCGGTGATGCCACGAACCGCCTTGATCACGGAAACCTTGTTCTCACCGAAGCTGGTCATCATTACATTAAACTCAGTCTGCTCTTCAGCAGCAGCGCCGGCGTCAGCACCCGCAACAGGGGCAGCAACGGCCACAGCAGCCGCTGCAGACACACCAAATTTTTCTTCCATCGCTTCAACCAGCTCAACCACTTCCATGACGGACATGTTTGAAATGCTTTCCAGGATATCGTCTTTACTCACAGCCATGATATTAATCTCCTAATACTTTCAACTCATCGGGTATTCGATCACCCGAAAAATAAATGTTTTTTGCTGTAACACCTCAACTCATCTTTAACTTGTCCAGTGACTGCATCAAAGTACGTTTAAAAATTATGCTAAGTAGTTACTTCTGTTTTCATAAACAAATCGTCGTAAAAAAACGTGCGTATTGCGTTTAAAACAATTACGCAGCATCTTTTTGGTCGCGAACCGCAGCTATCACACGAACCAGCTTGCTCGGCACTTCGTTCAACGTACGTGCCAGTTTCTCTACCGGTGCATTCATCACCGACATCAACATGCTGATTGCCTGATCCTTGGTTGGCATACTGGCCAGACGTTTAATATCGCCTGCATCCAGCAACTGTCCGCTAATAGACACCAGCTTCACTACCAGTTTGTCATTTCCTTTTACAAAATCAGAAATAACACGGGCAGCGGCACCAGGGTCTTCTTGCGAGAACGCCAAAACCAACGGACCCACCATGGCATCACTCATGCATTCGAAGTCAGTACCTTCAAATGCGCGACGCGCCAGGGTGTTTTTTACTACGCGCAAATAGACATTTTCTTCACGGGCTTTCACACGCAAAGCTGTCATATCCTCTACCGTCAAACCAATATACTCAGCGGCGATAGCGGAATGCGCATTGGCTGCGACTTCAGCGACTTCGGCGACTACTGCTTTTTTCTGATCTAAATTCAGAGCCACTGAAACACCTCCAGTCGTTAACACTATTTATTAACAAAGAATGGGTTAGACGTTTGTCTTTCCCACCTGTACTACGTGCCGACTTTCACCAACACTCCTTACAGCGTGACCCAGGAAAATCTACCGGGGCAACACCATCTGCGCAGGCTGGCAACGCCATTAAGCGCATCGGTCCTCACACTTCTCAACCGACTTGCACCTGCGGTCTTTGACGGCAGGTGATTCTCTTCAAAACATACGTTTTAAAAAAGAACCAACGCCCTCAAATTCTGTTTTGTCGTATCGTGCTGACCTAGATTGGCAACGACGATTTATCAACAATAATGCCCGGACCCATTGTGCTGGATACAGTCACTTTTTTCATATATACGCCCTTGGCGGAGCTGGGCTTGGCCTTCAGTAAATCCGCCAGCAAGGCTTCAAGATTTTCGCGCAAAGCCTGCGTTTCAAAGCTGAGCTTGCCGATAGGGCAATGAATGATACCGGCCTTGTCGATGCGATAACGCACCTGACCTGCCTTAGCATTTTTTACTGCAGTCGCTACATCCGGCGTCACCGTGCCTACTTTAGGATTTGGCATCAGGCCACGAGGACCAAGGATCTGACCCAACTGACCGACTACGCGCATGGCGTCCGGGGAAGCAATGACCACATCAAATTCCATGTTGCCTTTTTTCACTTCGGCAGCAAGATCATCCATACCGACGATGTCCGCACCGGCTTCTTTGGCCGCATCGGCATTCGCGCCCTGGGCAAATACTGCAACACGCACCGTTTTACCGGTACCATTCGGTAACACAGTGGCGCTACGCACAGCCTGATCAGACTTACGAGCATCCACGCCAAGATTGACGCTTACGTCAACGGACTCGGCAAACTTAGCTGGCGGTAAATCCTTAAGCAGGGCTAACGCATCATCAATTGCGTAATTTTTACCCGCTTCCAGTTTCTCGCTGATTGCCTTGGCGCGCCTGGATAACTTTTTTGTTGAAAGTGTCATTAGCTCACCCCTTCAGTTTCAAGACCCATGCTGCGGGCAGTGCCCGCAACAATGCGTACAGCAGCATCCATATCAGTAGCATTCAGATCCGGCATCTTGGTAGTGGCGATTTCTTCCAACTGGGCACGACTAATCTTGCCCACCTTGTCGCGATTTGGTACACCAGAGCCCTTGGCAATACCGGCGGCTTTTTTCAGCAACACGGAGGCCGGAGGAGTCTTGGTGATAAAAGTAAAACTACGATCACTATAAACGGTAATCACCACGGGGATCGGTAAACCCTGCTCCATGCTCTGCGTCTGTGCGTTAAACGCCTTACAGAACTCCATGATGTTCACGCCATGCTGACCCAATGCAGGGCCCACAGGCGGACTGGGATTAGCCTGACCTGCAGGAACCTGCAGCTTGATATAGGCTTCAATCTTCTTTGCCATGTTTTACTCCTAAGTGGGTGCAAGCGCCTTGCGGCTCCCCGTTAACTACAGATAAAAAAATATAAGGGAAAAAAATCGCCTTCCCTTTTATATTTTTCACTCTTTTTTCTAAATGTTAACCCTTTTCGACCTGCCCAAACTCCAGCTCAACCGGCGTAGAACGACCGAAAATCAAAACCGATACTCGCATCTTGCTCTTTTCGTAATCCACCTCTTCAACGACACCGTTAAAGTCGTTGAAGGGACCATCAATAATGCGCACCATTTCGCCCGGCTCAAATAATACCTTGGGCCTCGGTTTCTCTACACCTTCCTGCACACGTTGCAGAATGGAATCGGCTTCCTTGTCGGTAATCGGGGTCGGCCGATCACCGGTACCACCGATAAAACCTAATACTTTCGGCACGTCTTTCACCAAGTGCCAGGAAGCGTCATTCAATTCCATCTGTACCAATACATAACCGGGGAAAAATTTACGTTCGCTACGGCGCTTTGTGCCCTCACGCATCTCGACCACTTCTTCCGTAGGCACTAAAACCTCACCAAAGCTGTCTTCCATGCCCATACGATTAATGCGCTCCGTCAGGGAACGCTGAACCTGCTTTTCAAAACCCGAATAGGCGTGTACCACGTACCACCGCATTGCCATTTATCGTCTTCCTCGTTAACCGGCCAGTACTATCCCCAGCCCGTCGCAATCAATTGGTTAAGGCACGAACTACCCAGGCCAATATACTGTCGAGCGCCCATAACAGCAGTGACATGATAATCACCACCACCAACACAATCATTGTGGTCTGCGTCGTTTCTTTGCGCGTCGGCCAAACCACCTTCCGCACTTCGATAATCGCATCACGCCGAAACGCCCAGGCCGTCTGACCCAGCGCCGTCTGCAAAGCAATCATACCGCTGATACCTACCGCCACCAGCAACACAATAACTCGCATCCATTGCGGATAATCTTCAAAGTAATAGAAGCCACCGATCGCCGCAGCTATCGGAAGCACCGCTACCGTCAATATAAACTTGTCCAATGTCGATATCCCAAACTGCGTACAACAAAATTTTTTTTCAGCCTGCCTGCCACCAAGCACCTACCTGCTTAAAACTAATAAGCAGTCTGTATAAGCTGAGCCGTAGCCACGCTACTGCCATCAGCCACAGCGAGCTGTAGTGGCAGGCCAGGAGGGAATCGAACCCCCAACCTGCGGTTTTGGAGACCGCTGCTCTGCCAATTGAGCTACTGGCCTAAAAAGCGTTCACATTCCTGCATTATCAAGATGCAACAAATTCACGGGCGCGCGATCATACCGCACGCCCATTAACGAGTCATCTCTTTTTTATAACAAACGGTGTTACTCGATGATTTTTGCGACCACACCCGCACCCACGGTACGGCCACCTTCGCGAATCGCGAAGCGTAGACCTTCTTCCATGGCGATGGGGCCAATCAGTTTTACTTTCATGTTCACGTTGTCACCCGGCATGACCATTTCTGTGCCTTCTGGCAATTCGCAGGCTCCGGTGATATCCGTGGTACGGAAATAAAACTGCGGGCGATAACCCTGGAAGAACGGAGTATGACGTCCACCTTCGTCTTTGCTCAGAATGTAGACTTCACATTCAAATTCGGTATGCGGTTTGATGGAACCCGGCTTGCACAATACTTGACCACGTTCAACATCTTCACGCTTAGTGCCTCGCAACAGGACACCAACGTTGTCGCCAGCCTGACCTTCGTCAAGCAGTTTGCGGAACATTTCTACGCCGGTACACGTCGTTGTCGCGGTATCTTTGATACCCACAATTTCGATTTCTTCGCCGACCTTGACGATGCCGCGTTCGATTCGACCGGTCACCACGGTACCACGACCGGAGATAGAGAAAACATCTTCTACCGGCATCAGGAAGTCACCGTCTACAGCACGCTCAGGCAGCGGAATATAGCTGTCCAGCGCTTCGACCAGTTTAAGGATAGACGGTACGCCGATATCGGACTCATCACCTTCCAGTGCTTTCAGCGCAGAACCCACAATGATCGGGGTGTCGTCACCCGGGAAGTCGTAGGTATCCAGCAATTCGCGGATTTCCATTTCCACCAGTTCGATGAGTTCTTCGTCGTCCACCATGTCCGCTTTGTTCATGTACACAACGATGTAAGGAACACCCACCTGACGAGATAACAAGATATGCTCACGGGTCTGGGGCATAGGGCCATCGGCGGCGGAACAAACCAGGATAGCGCCGTCCATCTGGGCCGCACCGGTAATCATGTTTTTCACGTAGTCAGCATGGCCGGGGCAGTCAACGTGGGCATAGTGACGCTCGTCACTTTCGTATTCCACGTGGGCGGTGGCGATGGTAATACCACGCGCGCGCTCTTCAGGGGCGCCGTCGATCTGGTCGTAGGCTTTGAATTCACCGCCGTGTTTTTCGGCCATGACTTTGGTCAAAGCTGCTGTCAGCGTGGTTTTGCCGTGATCAACGTGGCCTATCGTGCCTACGTTGACGTGCGGTTTATTGCGTTCAAATTTTTCCTTGGACATCGACCGACCCTCTTCCTCTAAATTAAGTTATGCCAAAAAGGTTAACTATCTACCCGCTTAATACTAATTCAGCCAAACTGACTGCGTAACAACACAGTCATCAACAAAACTGGAGCTCATGCCCGGATTTGAACCGGGGACCTCATCCTTACCAAGGATGTGCTCTACCCCTGAGCTACATGAGCCGCTCTAAACCTGCCTGTCGCAGCCCCGCTCTAGGGAACCTGCCAACTGCTGATATTGCTGCCTACTTACCAACTGGAGCGGGTGATGGGAATCGAACCCACATAGTCAGCTTGGAAGGCTGAAGTTCTACCGTTGAACTACACCCGCATGAAATCAGTTACGAGAAACCAGTCTCCAGCAACGTCCGCTGGCAACCGCATTCCTCTCATTCTTTCCTTCAATTTCTGCTGACCAGCCACTCGAAACTGATCACTTATTGGTGGAGGGGGGTGGATTCGAACCACCGAAGGCAGAGCCGTCAGATTTACAGTCTGATCCCTTTGGCCACTCGGGAACCCCTCCTCGAAAAGAAGCGCGTAAGTCTGCTCGATACGCCTCGTTGTGTCAACAGCACCACTGGCTTAATATGGTAAAAAGTAAACGCGTGCGCAATAAAGTTTGCCGTAATACACGCCCAGCTTTGTTGCATCATTCCTGCAACAGGCCCAGGCTGGTTAGCAAATCCAGAACAAGGACCAAAGTCATGCCGGCCATTCGTCAAACCGATTTTATTACCAGCATTGCCGACGCCTGCCAGTACATTTCTTATTATCATTCCCCCGACTTCATTCACGCACTCAACGCTGCCTATGAACACGAAGAATCCTGCGCCGCCCGGGATGCTATCGCGCAGATTCTGGTTAACTCACGCCTCTGCGCCGAGGGTCATCGACCCATTTGTCAGGACACCGGTATCGTGGTGGTATTTCTCAAAGTCGGTATGAATCTGCGCTGGGAAGGCAAATTGTCGGTGCAGGAAATGGTGGATGAAGGCGTACGCCGTGCCTACACCGATGTCGACAATCCACTGCGAGCTTCCGTAGTCAGCGACCCGGCCGGTGCTCGCAAAAATACCGGCGATAACACACCTGCTGTCGTTCATACTGAGCTGGTGCCCGGAGACAAGCTCCACATCATTGTCGCTGCAAAAGGTGGCGGCTCGGAAAACAAAGCTAAATTCACGGTGCTCAACCCCGGCGACTCTATTATCGACTGGGTGCTGGACACCGTACCTAAACTCGGTGCCGGATGGTGCCCGCCCGGCATCCTTAGCCTGGGCATTGGCGGCACCCCGGAAAAAGCCATGCTGCTCGCCAAAGAAGGCATGATGCACCCTGTCAATATTCAGGAATTGCGTATACGCGGCGCACGAAACACCGCAGAAGCATTACGCCTGGAACTGTTCGACAAAGTGAATGCGTTGGGCATCGGTGCACAAGGGTTAGGCGGACTCACCACCGTGCTGGACATCAAGGTCACCGATTACCCCACCCACGCCGCTTCCAAACCCGTCGCCATGATTCCCAACTGCGCTGCCACCCGACATATTCATTTCACGTTAGACGGCAGCGGTCCGGTACAACTGACAGCCCCCAGTCTGGCAGACTGGCCAAAAATTGCCCTCGCCGGAAAAGAAACAGCACGCCCGGTCAATCTCGATACGATTACCCGCGATAACATTGCTCACTGGCAACCCGGAGAAACCCTGCTGCTTTCCGGCAAGCTGCTCACGGGACGCGATGCCGCACACAAGCGCCTGGTAGCCTTGCTCAACAACAATGAACCACTGCCTGATGGCGTCGACCTCAACGGCCGCTTTATTTATTACGTCGGCCCGGTAGACGCGGTGCGTGATGAAGCTGTTGGCCCTGCCGGCCCCACCACCGCCACACGCATGGACAAATTCACCGACACCATCCTGAAAAAAACCGGCCTGATCGGCATGGTAGGCAAAGCCGAGCGCGGCCCTGCTGCGATCAAGTCCATCAAAAAACACGGTGCCGTGTACCTCATTGCTACCGGCGGTGCAGCTTACCTGGTCTCCAAGGCTATTCGTTCATCCCGGGTGATTGCCTTCCCGGAGCTGGGCATGGAGGCCATCCATGAATTTGTAGTGGAAGACATGCCGGTCACCGTGGCCGTGGACACACAAGGCAACTCCGTACATCAAACCGGACCTGCCGAATGGCAAGCCCGCATTGCAGGAATTCCGATCAAAACCGTGAAATAAAACCCATGCCAAACAACACAAAAAAGAGTCATCAAAAATACCTTCTTTCTTTATTCGACATTCTGCTTGTACATCAGAATGTAAATTAAAGATTGAATCACTCTGTTAGTATTTTTTACTGAGAACAGCGTTATTCCGGCATATTTTTAACCGGAATCCAGGGGTTTAAACCTCCGAATAAACACCTCAAGTCGTGGCACTGACAAGTGGCGTGTTATAAACGCTTAATCCACATCAGAATAGGTGTTGACTCAACTACGTCATCATTCGACATTATTACTTTGACAGGTTTCCAGGAACTTTATCGGTACACAAAAACCACTGTGGCATTTTTTTGAGCACTTGTTTTGAACAAGTGCTCGCCAACCTAATGCTGCTTGGGTCGCTCATTTTATCCATGAGTGCTAACGCGGTATTTACAGCCCTTGGTGTATTATGTTGGGCCGCCTTGAGTACGAGAGAGAGGCCTCTGGTTTTATTTGCAGGTTCACTCCATCCATAGAATATCTTTTCACCAAAATAGAGGGTCGCCAGGTGATATCCTTGCGTTGACGCTTCAACAAGTTGCCGCTTTGCCTCTTCAGTATCCTGCTTGTTACTGGATTGGCTCAACATGAGCCCCAATGCATACATGGAAGGCAAGTGACCATTTTTCGCGGCAAAATCATACCATTTATGGGCTTGCCCAGGATTGCCCACTACTTTCAGTAACTCTGCCAACCGATAGGCAGCATTAATGTCACCTTGTTGCGCAAAACGCTGGTATATATCCTGGGCTGTTTTTAAATTTTGTGTAACCCCATGGCCTCTGGCGTAGAGTCCCGCTAAACGCAACTCCGCACGCACATAATTTTGTTCGAGCGACTTGGTATACCATTTAAATGCCTCGTGGTCATTTTGCGATGTGCCCAGGCCTTTTTCATGAGCCAACCCCAAGTGATAACTTGCTGCGCCAATACCTTGTTCTGAAAGTTTCTGATAAGTGACTAATGCTTCCTGACTATCTTGGGACGATGGACTATTCTCAAGTTTGACTCTTGCCAAACGAAGCAGGGACAATGCATGCTGCTGCTCTGCCGCCACAACATACCAGTGCAAGGCGGAGGAAGAAGGAACCCCGGCATTAAGAGGTTCACTGTCTTCAATTAACCGGGCAAGCTTGTATGCTGCCGTTACATTACCGCTTTTTGCCAGTTTTTCGTACAGGGCCATGGCAAGCTTAAGATCTTTTACATCACTTTGCGCTGCCTCATAAAGTTGCGCCAACTTAAGCTCCGCCGAAACATCACCCAGCGCTATGGCTTGTTGATACCAATATAATGCTTGTTGTTCATCTCGGTCGACATATATACCCTGGAAATAGATTCTTCCCAATCGACTGGCTGCTTTAGCAGCATGCTCAGTGGCAACCAGGTTTTTGTAACGTGTTAACGCGCGCTCTGTATCATGTTCGGTACCCAATCCATCCAGCTCCATATCGGCAAGATGAATGTCAGCGCTGGTCCGACCAACAGCTGAGGCTTTGCTTAACCAAAAATAGGCTTTCTGATATTGAGAAGTGATACCGGTTTGTTTCGCCTGCTTCAAATAGGTTAGCCCAATATCATAAACTGCGGTGACATAGCCTTTTTCATAGGCCGAATGAAACAGTTTCAGCGCCTCTTTGTATATCTGTTCGTTATAGACCTGATTTTCCTGGGCAATAATAAGCAATCGACCTAAACCGACCTCTCCTTGCGGAAAACCTTTTTGCGCTAAAGCCGTCCAGTGTAAACGGGCTGCCTGATATTTTTGGTTGTCAAACTCTGTTTTTGCCATACGTAAATCTGCACAACCGGTAAAGAGAAAAATAAAAACCAGTATTGCAAATTTTCGGGATACCCACAGAAAATCCATGCCACACCCCGAAAAAGAGAGCAATTTTTTTTTATTGGAGCATCTCGTCATGCTGGCCTCATAAAAATAAACGGTGGTTTTCTAACAGGAGTGGTCATTTGCTAAAAAAACACACGATAATCGATCAATACCCGGTAAATAGCTTTTTCTGAGGCAACTTCATCAAAGGCTTCCCCCCCCCAAAAACCGGAGATAATTAATTGCGCCTGTTGATCCTTCCTCACTGTACCGCCAAAAATAAAATCCAGTCCCTGGCCAATATCAGAAGACTGTCCATTAGGAGCCAGACTCGGACTGGATGCTTCAATGTACGGCAATACTCTGTCCTGGCGATAGTAGTGATAGGCTGACTCAAACCAAAAAAATGGGGACAAGGGATAGCCTGCGGTTAAAGTAAGGATATGCAGGTTGGATAATTTCGGATTGAGCGCCTCCCCATAATAACGATAGCGAGTTGTTCCCAGCACACGTTTTTTGTTGCTGGCGATGCTGGGTTGATTGTATTGGCTTAATGAATTTCCAGTGCCATCCCCATTGGCCGCTGCATAATTAAAGCCTAAAGAAAAACCTTGCGCTGTATTTCTCCAGATAAATTTTATATCAATGGCAATACCATTTTTTACGGTTTGATTCTCGTAGGATGTAATATATCTGTCATTATCTGGCAACCTGGAAACGCTCAGTCTTTGCGTGTCTCCAGACAGCATCGCCAACGTACCACTATATTCGAATACGCTCTCTCGGGAGACGCGCTCGCCATAGGCTTGAACGCCAAACCAGTTTAAACGGCTACGCGGCTGAATAATTTCATTCGCATTAAAGTGGCGTCCTGTTTGATCTTCTGCAACGCTATTTCGCTCATTTAATCCATATACGCCAATATAATGCTTGTAATGCCATTGATACTTCAGTTCTGCCAGCAGAAAACGGCTATCATCAATATTGAGACTGTATTCCTCATCACCTAATCGATAACTGAAAAAACGGCCACCATAAGCGAGCTGCCATTGCAATAAAGTACGATTGAAATCCAGCCTGACTGCATCTAGTTCGGTGTCATAATTCCAGCCATTGTTGTCGCGAAATGTTTGTCGCCCTACATGAATGGAAAGTGATGGAGCATAATCCAAAATCTGGTTTCGTCTGAAATAAAACCGCTTTACTTCCAGGTAAGCTTCGCCGGAAAATCCAGAGTCCTCTCGTTTGTATATATTTCTTCCCAATCCCACAACGCGCGTATCGAAACGTAACAACCAGTTAGTGCTTAAATCATACTTGGCTCGTAAACCTAACTTAATATCAGCCGCAGTTTGCTCAAGACCTCCTGCGCTAACACCTTGCATACCTAGATTGTCATAACCACGGAAATTCAGGTAATAACTTCGCTCATTTTGCACAATGCCAATATCCTGGCTGGCATGACTAAAAGGCATCCACAGACATACGACAAAAAAAATGGTGGGTAAGTAATGCTGATTAAATAACATACTAGGGAGCTTTTCTCATCTGCTGGAGCACTTCTTCATAACTGACTTGAGCATTGGAGTCGCGGTGAAAATTAATCAAATCTATAGTGTGACGAATGTCTTTTTCAAGCCGCATAAAATCCTGATTTTCATAATGTTTCAAAGCGTCTTGCGCAGAAAGTCTTCGACTGTTTAAACGATCCAGATAAGTTTCCATTTCCCAGTCTGGATTTTCAGCCAATCGTCTTTCCCGTGCCATCCGCTCGTTCTTTTTAAGTTTCCCGATATTTTCTGTTTTCATTTCCTCCTTCAAGGCGGAAGTATTATTTGACTGAGCCAACAATTTTTCCGTGTCCAGCAACTTAAGGTATTGATAGACACTTGTTATATTGGATTGCTGCCAGTTATCACGAAAAATTTCTGTTTTTTGAGATAACCCATTACTCACAAGATTGACCTGCTCTGAAAATGCCGGATCACATTCAAGCCAGCTACAATCAATCGCCTGCCCCTTTGACAGGTTCTGCATTGCCTCGTGGAATGCTTTTTCCAGTTGTGTATAGCTGACACCAAGAACCTTGGGAATGAGCACGAGATCATTAGTCGCTTTTACACTACCCAGGATCGAGGCGGCAGCAAGTAATATAAGCGCGTCGTATTCCCTGCCTGTGTTTTTCCCCATGCCATGTAAAAAATAGTGGCCCAACCATAACAGCGCATTAGCATTGCCGCTTTGTGCAGAAAACGTATACCAATGGATGAGTTGATCTTGAGATGGAGGATTCACAAGAGGCCGATCTTCACCCATTTCTGCAAGCACAGCATAGGCACTATTGACACCCATTTCTGCAAGCTCTTTTATAATCGTGAACTTTGTTTGTTCCAATTGGCGCTCTTCTGTTGTGTATTGTTTTAAAACTTCGCCTGCTGACAATACACTGGGATAGATAAGCGTGGATAAAACCAATGTCAGGAGCATACACCTCATGGCTTTACCACCTGAGGAGTCATAAAATTAGCTTCAGAGCCTGTCGTGGCGTCATTATTTTCACGGAACAACTTTTCTGCAAAGGGAGCAAGCTCGCCTCCAAAAAATATGGGGCCTGAATTATCAAATTTATTATTTTTTACAGTGACAATACTATTGTTCTTGGCTGTGAGCGCAGCACTCAAGTTACTATCAAATCGATTCCCCTCATACAGAACCGACGTTGATTTATGATAGGGGTCTAACACGAAATTTCTGGTTTCAAGATTATCAATATCGACAACAGCTGTTTCTGCTCCAGAAGAACCGTTTCTAAAAATAAAATTATTTTTTACATTCACATGATCGCTATTACGAACGTAAATGCCATTACGCACATTTTGAGCCGTTATGTTACCCATAACAAGATTATAATCACTTTCAAATATGGCAATTCCATCCCCTTCATTGCCTATTGTCAGGTTGGCATATACCAGTGTGTTATTGCTGTTCCGATCAAGCATGATTCCAGAACCGTAGTTAGAGAAACTAAGATTTTCTGCAATGATGCTATCACTGACTTCACGCGAGATAATAATCCCATGAGCTTTTTGGGCGTTATAGGTAAGATTCCTGGCAATGAGAAGACGGTTGGAATAATCATGAGGATCAATATTGTAGATGACATTATCGTAATACACATTGCCTAGCAGCAGTACATCATCAGCCCGATTACTATAAAAACCAAAAAAATTATTAGTGAACGTATTCCCTATAAGCCAGCCAGTGGGTTTGGCACGAGCACGAATATATCCATGCAAGCGGTGCGTGACAACCGGAGGCCGTTTGGATATTGATAAACCAAAAGTACCTCGTTGCCCTTTATACCCTAGGCCGTTAATTCTGGAGTTGGCCATATATAACTGTGAGCCTTCATTCATCAGGATATAGGGCCTGGGGGTCTGACGACCATAGAGCAGAAGCTCACTATCCAGAATATTTTCTCTTTTCCCTTCATTCTCTGCATGCTCGTCCCACGAAGTAATGATTGCATCGGCAACGAATAACTGGCCATCAGTTACCAGGAATACACCATGATGTATTGACAAGCGTATCGAAACATCACGAATCACCAGGCTAGCAGTGGGAGCAACATAGATGGATTGCCGAAAAAGGTATGTGTCCTCCTTTGTTTGCTCAATGACGCTATCATCATTAACCAAGCGATGAAGATCAGCAACATCGTATATACCATTAGCCACCACAATGGTTTTGGGTCGGGAGATTTCATTGGCCTGCCAGACCTCTTGCATTTCCTGGATATTCTGACTACCAATAAAGTACAGTCGGGCAGACAATAATGATTCCACATCAGAGCCATACATTTTCTTGGGAATACGTTGTCTGACAGTTTCAACAGTATATCGAGACCAGTCCATATTCTGGTAATCAGACAGCGTTGCTTTCAGCTTGTCAGTTTGGCTCATCTTCTGGGTATAAGCAGGGGTGGCCACAAACAACATAACCACCACAAAAAAAGCACTTGAAAGAACGTTGATTCTATCGCCACATACTAAATACTTTGGTTTCACTGTGATGATCATTGCGCAACAAAAGGAGAAGAAAAAGTATCAATCCTTACCGTGGCTACTGCACCCAGGTTCTTGGTGTCCAGTGGCTCTTCAGTAGCAATCAATACATCCACATATTCGATGGGGCTGATGGGTGTACTAGCAAGTGGTGTCGCATGTTGCTTCTCTATGGATTCACTGACCCTCACATCTCTGACAAAGCCTTTTTTAATAGCGCCATTAGCAAGACGAATTTCAGCTGGCTGGTTTATCGTGATTTTTTTTACATCTTCGTAACTTATTTTTGCATTAACATATAATTGAGCATCGTTGGGCAACAATGTCATAACGGGTTCACCCCGGTCTATAAATTGTTTATCCAGAGCATGGAAAGCTAAGATAGAGCAATCGCAAGGACTTTCAATGCTATTACTCCCTCCCCCGATCAATCGGGTCAATGCGATGACCTTTCCACGACTGACATTAGAATTCTTATCGCTTGTTATTAAATGAAAATAGCTGGCCTGAGGTGCTCGTATAACCACCACAGGGGCATCCACAACGGCTGCGAGACTCTCTACCACATACATGCGTTGATATAGCGTATAAGTAATAAACAGCAATAATGAAGCGATGGTTGCCAATAGCATAAGATAACCGGATATCTGCCGTATTCTCTGTCCTAGCACTTTACCCATTGACAAGGTTTTCAGCTTATTATCACGCTCTTTTGTGTAATTATCCCGTCGCAATACATTGATCAAATCACCGTTGCTGACAACTTCTCCAGCCAAGTAGGCGTTAATCACATAATGAAGTAGTGATAGCTGTGAAGGTGCCAGATTCACAAAGCGGCAACCAGCCTCTGATTTGTCTTCATTATGCCAAGTTATTTCAAACTCAACATTCACACAGGTTTCAAAGTCCAAAAAATCAAAAAATAATTTTCCTTTATTAGACCCTTTATGAGTAACCGTTTCCGGTAGATGTTTAATTGAAAAACCCGAGATAGACCAATTATCTATCGTGCATTTCCGACCTGCCAAAATAAGTTTGACGGGAATCTGGTAGCGTGCGTGTTGACGCGATTGTTCAGCTTCATGAGTTATTTGAGTAGGCATAGTTATATATTTTTTTGAATGTCATTCGTGTTTGGCTGGGGGGTTTAACGATGTAACTTACTTTTTCATCCGTGGTATTTTATATTGACCTATTCAGTTGATCGCCAACTGCCAGAAAATACTGATAGATATCACTTATATTGAATACACCAGTAATAAAGGTAATGCCGGTAACAAACAGGAGTAAGCCTGCTGCCAGCGATACATTGGAGCTTGATTGCTGATACCAGCGATCAAATTTGTTTCCACCCTGTGCCAGGGTCGTCTTCTGGCGTGTCCATTTTTGCTTACTTAAATGGTTGAGCACATAAATTTTTACCAGAGAACCATAAATCTGATTGAAATAGATCAGAAAAGGCCAAGTGATACTGATTTTTTTACGTGACGATAATAACATCAAGGATTGGGCGTAACGTGTAAAAGCAATCCACCAAACATATATAAGCATGAGTGCCGCACCGAATTTGTAAGCACCGATAATCGCGGCAAAAAAACCAAATAGTGATGTCCACATGGAGAGACGTTGATCCAGCAAATTCCACCAGACAAAGGTACCCATAGTTTTACGCGGCACCTTGAGCGCCCGGCTATTGGTGCGCAACATATTGCCAAACCAACGCCGCATAAGTGTGTTCGCACCAATGAAAAAGTTAGGATGAGGTGGTTCTTCAATGGTGATGATTTGCACGTCTGGCACATACCACATTTGCCAGCCATTTTTCAGCAGATGATACCATGAAGATTTATCATCTCCCGTCAAAAAACGAAACCTGCCGAGTCGCCAATGATCAATATGATCATATTGAACACCGCTGATGAAATCCGCATCGCTTATCAAACTGGCACGAAACATGGACATACGCCCCGTCAACGTCAATACCCGACGAGATAACCCCATGGAGGACATATAAACGTGGCGTTGGGCGAAACGCATACTGTACCAACGCCGATAAATACTGGTGACAAAGTCACTGCCAAGCAGATTGCACACTTCATCAGTGGTTAATGCACCCAGCCTGGGATTCAAAGCAAAAAGGCGCGCGCAGGCCAATGTAGAACCAGGGGTCAGAATGGAGTCTCCGTCAATGACGGACGCTACCGCCGTACTTTTGTCTACCGGCGTACTGGCAATAGCACGAAACCCGGCCGCCAATGCATCACGCTTACCTGTGCCCGAGATACGCACTATTTTTAATTTGACTCGGGAAGGTGGTGTATGCGCCTGAAAAATATTCTTGATGAGCTTTTCTTCGCTCATCTCGACAATAGATACCACAATGGTTACGGGAAAATTGCATCGAATCGCTTCCTTAAAAGCTTCTCGATAGACCTGCGCGGTTACATCTGTACCAATACGGAATGTTGTTAGTAAAAAGAACACATGGGACGGGTCCGCTGCCGTACCCATCTCTATGGTTTGTCGACGCCACTTGGGGAAAACTATTTTTCGAAATATGAGGGCACGGGTGAAATGGGTTATTGCCCAACTATAGCGCCAGATAGCAATAACACCCAAAGCAAAGACAAATTGTGTTGCCGCCGAATCAAAATAGTATGCGGGCAGGTGTAGTGCGGCAATAACCAAAAGAAGAAAATAGATCAAATACCCTGCCATTCTCTAGTCCTCACACGCCTTCAGAAAACCCGATATCGGTATATTTTTCGTACGCACTTTTTTTTGTCCAGGCAGGGTGATAATGGTATTGCTACAGACTTTTTTCTGGGGACTACGAATGATTTTCAGTCCTCCAGCCGCATTGTCATGCAGATAATTGCCATAGACCCTATTATTTATGCCATCAACTTCGGTGTCGCCACCAAGGCGGATACCTGCACCTTTATTGGAAAAAACCGTATTATAACGAATGGTATTGTCATTTCCTCTAATGGATATACCGCCAACGTTCTTATCCTTTTGGTTGGTGCAAATATTATATTCGACAATGTTTTGTCTTGAGCCTTCTTTTATATCAACACATTCGCTGCCATAGGGCGAGATGTAATTGTGGTGTATCCAGTTACCATTGGACTGATCTATTTGTTTTGATGGATTCACATCTTCGAGAATTTGCTCTGGTGCTGTGCCGATATAAATGGCTTCACCATTGTGTTTCCCGCGGTTGAAAACATAATCTCTGAGACCACAGTGTTGAATATGGTTATGGGCAACTTCATTATTTGTTGCCATATATTTGATACGAACACACTCGCCATAGGCATTTTGCAGTTTCATGCCGAATAAACGCACGTTACTTATACCTATACCCTTCTGTCCTTTGATATACACCAGTTTGTCACGATAATGTTCAAGCTTATCTCCCGGTCCATTTTTTCCATCTACGGTAAAGTTGCTTAATTCAACATGACTATGATGAATGTCGATCACATGGCTTTTCCCTGCACCCTGCACAATGGCTTCGCGAGTGCCCGTAATCCGTATCGGATACCTTGCGTTACCACTGCGTACAGTTTCTATATCCTGCTCATAGGTTCCTGGTAATAAAAAAACAGTATCGCCTGCTCTTGCTTTTTGAAGAGCGTGATTGATTGTTTTTAGCGGATGCTGTGATGTAAACCCAGCATTGTTATCATTCCCGTCCGGGCTGACAAAAAACAGCTTTATTGGCGCCATTATTTGCTTGATGGCAGCAGATCCTGCTGCCATCGCTAGACTATCTAAGCTGAACATTGAACAGAAAACCAAAATGACGCCGTCTATCAACCTCATTTTTTGGCCGCAACGCCTTGCGCCCGAACATTTTTTCACCAACAAATTCCCTGGTATTGCTCCGTGCTGCATTTCTCTGAAATACGAATCAAATCGATAATTTTTTTCCCGGAACCCATTTCATCGACAACATTGATAAACTCTTTGTCATTATTGCCAACAACAAGGACATCAGCATGGTCGCACACTTCATCCAAGTGATCCGTCAACAAACTGGAAACATGAGGAATATGGTTTAGCAAGTACTCCTTATTTCCACCCGTGATCGTCGCTGTTTTAACATTGCGGTCATAAATTTTTACTGAATACCCCTTACCGATTAACAGCTCCACGAGCGCAACCTGAGGGCTTTCCCTGACGTCATCCGTTCCCGCTTTAAAGCTCAAACCCAGAATGCCTATTTTTTTACTACCTGTTGCTTGGACCATATTGTAGGCACGCCGGATCTGTTCTTCATTACTGGGAAGCAGAGAGCTTAATAGTGGTGTATTTATATCCATACTTTTCGCCTTGTAGGTGATTGCTCTGACGTCTTTAGGCAAACACGAACCACCAAAAGCATACCCAGGGCGCAGGTAGTATGCAGACAGATTGAGTTTTATGTCTTTACAAAAAATATCCATCACTTTTTGGCCGTCTATTCCAAGCTCTTTGGCAATATTACCAATTTCGTTCCCAAACGATACTTTGGTCGCATGCCAACTGTTATCCGCATATTTCACCATTTCGGCTGTTGGAATCTCAGTACGAATTAACGGTGCATCAAGCTCTTGATATAAGGCAGCGATAAGGTCACCAGAAACGGGGTCGCTTTCTCCGATGATCGTCTTTGGGGGATGGTAAAAATCATAAATAGCCGTACTTTCACGAAGAAATTCTGGATTGGAAACATAACCAAAACCCTCACCCAGTTTTTTACCCGAGTATTTTTCGATCGTTGGAATGGCAAGGTCGTAACCAGTACCCGGCAAAACGGTGCTCCTCATCACAATAACATGGCGCTCCTCTTTATTTTTTATCGCCTGACCTATCTCCACACAGACCTGTTTGATGTAGTCAAGGTTTAAGCTGCCATTAGTGTTGCTCGGGGTGCCAACACAGATAATCGAGACAGATGTCTCTTGAACCGCCTGTATTGAGTTAGTTGTCGCTGACAATGAGCCATTGCCAACACCGAAAGCAATAGTTTCTTCCAAATCCTTTTCGATAATCGGTGAACGCCCTTCATTGAGAATATCGACCTTGGTTTTGTCAATATCAACGCCAATGACTTCATGACCATTCTTTGACAAACACGCGGAACAAACCGCACCAACATACCCCATACCTAATATGCTTATTTTCATTTTACTCATTTTTTATATTTTCCATGTTAGTAACTTCCATATCACTTTTCAGAGCCCGTTAAAGGTAATTTTATCGCTGCATTGCACCTCTCTTCCACAGAGAAAGTAGTGGTTTCGAGTAAGGCACAAAGGGAGAAGTTTTGTGAAATTTGAAAAACAACGAGCGATGCAGACCTTGATGGCTATTTCGCTGTTGGCGCTAGCGGGGAAAATTTCACGCCAAAACTTTGGCAGTAATAATTACATAATATCAAAGTCTTTGGAAGCAGATGTCGCACTTGACTATAAGATATGCCAACAAAACCACTGCATTACCCAGTTCAAAGTATCGTGTTGAAAAATACTTTAACTTGAAATGGTATCTCCAGCGGTAAAACATCAACCCATATTATTTTGTGCGCGTTTTTGTTATACCTGTGAGACTTGAAATTTAGGCTTTTAGTGTGCGCCGCATTCATTGCATGGCAAAGAAAATGACGGACACAGTAGGATTATTGCGCGGCATTTGCCAGCAGCAATAAACCCAGAGGCGTCTTGAAGTTCACACTCACCACGCGCTCAAAATAACGCACGATCAGAACCATCAAAATCACCTTAGCCAAACGGTTTTTCAAATCATTCAGGCTGCGGATAATCAGCACACTGGACGCCGTTTCAGATTGTTCAGCAGGCTCTATGCGAATGCGCTGGAAGACGGGCAAGCACCACAAACGACTATTCGTTAAGCGCCTTATCCTGTGCCACCACAGCCCGAGACTGCGCCGCCTCGGCATCTTTGCGCGCCTGCTTGTAATCACCTTCTTGCAAAGCATGTTCAGCATTCTGCAACAAGGCTTCAGCCGACTGTAAATCCTTGCTCGCATGCACCTCGGCACCCGCTTTGCGGGCGGCATCCAATGCCTGACGTGCATCACTCATTTCCTGTACCGGCGGCACAGTGGCGCAGGCCGATAACATGAGCACAAACGCCAAAAAGGAGATTTTGAAATGCTTTTTGAGAAAAAGTAAGGTCGTATTCATTGGGCCATTAAATTAAAAACATGTACCTGCCATACCACGGTGAAATCAACCTAGCACCAGCCCCAAACACTGTCAACAACCTGTCAAAAGCAACACATTCGAGGCGACAACACTCGCAGGCAAACGATACAATTGCCGCCAGTTAATATCATCAGGAGACACTGGTATGTCCACCACCATCTACCACAACCCGCGCTGCTCCAAATCACGTCAAACGCTGGAGCTGTTAAATAACAACAACGTTGAAACCCGTGTCGTGGAATATCTCGACACCCCGCCGGATGCCACCACCCTCGACGAAGTGCTCAATCTACTCAATATTGAACCTCGCCAGCTGATGCGCACGCACGAAACCGAATACAAGGATAACAAACTCGACGACACTTCGCTGAGCCGCTCACAACTCATCACCGCCATGGTAACGTACCCTAGGCTCATCGAACGCCCCATCGTCATCACCGAGCACAACGGTAAACGCCAGGCCGCCATTGGTCGCCCACCGGAATCCGTGCTGGACATCCTGCCATGAACGACATTCTCGTTTTATATTACAGTCGTCAAGGCAGCACCGCCGAAATGGCCACCCTCATTGCCCGGGGCATTGAAGAAACACCCGGCGCGCAAGCACGGCTGCGCACCGTGCCCCCCGTATCCACCGTCTGCGAAGCCACTGCCGACGACATTCCCGCAGAAGGTGCCCCTTACGCCCGCCATGACGACCTGCGCGAATGCAACGGCCTGATCCTCGGCAGCCCTACCCGCTTCGGCAACATGGCCGCACCGCTGAAATATTTCATCGACTCCACTTCCGATGTCTGGCTTTCCGGCGCACTCGCGGGCAAACCCGCCGCCGTATTCACCTCCACCTCCAGCCTGCACGGCGGACAGGAAAGCACTCTATTGACCATGATGATCCCCCTGCTTCACCATGGCATGCTCATCACCGGCCTGCCCTATTCCGAGACAGATTTAATGCACACCGCCAGTGGTGGCACGCCTTATGGCGCGAGTCATTTTGCCGGGGATGATAATAAACGGCCATTAAGTGATGAGGAGAAGCGGTTGTGCAAGGCGTTAGGGAAACGGGTGGCGGGGATCGCGGTCAGCCTGTCAGGTTCCGCATAACTTTATACTTCGCAGGCTGGGGTGAGCGATAGCGAACCCCAACGGAAAGTGTTCCTGAGCTTGGGTCGCAGGAAATGGCCCAGAAAAATCCTCATACCATCGCCCGTTGGGATTCGTTCCTCACCCCAACCTACGATCAAACCAACCCTCGCACAAAAGGAATAGTCAATTTCCGCTGCTGCACCAACGATGCTTCATCCAGGCGATCCAACAGCACAAACAACGACCCCATATCCCTTGCGCTGCGACGCATCAAAAACTGCGCCACTTCATCTGGCAGATCAAACCCTCGCCCCTTCGCACGTAATTGCAACGCAGCAATTTTCCCCATTTCATCCAATTCCGACAATTGCATCACCGGTCCCCACAGCAAGCGTGATTGCAAATCAGGCAACTGCGTTTGTAGCGCTGAAGGTGCTGTATCGGCGGCGACTAACAGATGACCACCTGCATCACGTACACGATTATAAAAATGAAACAGGGCTTCGTCCCACTGGGCATCACCCGCAATGCATTGCAGATCATCAACACACACCAGCGACATTTGCTCCAAACCATCAAAAATTTCGGGTGACAATTCTGCCAATTCCAGCATTGGCAAATACGCTACGGTGCGTTGATGTTCCACAGCGAATTGACAGGCCGCTTGCAACAAGTGACTTTTACCAACGCTGGCACTGCCGCCCCATAAAAATAAAAACTGCTCAGCGGCAGCGTCACCTGCAGCGGCACATTGCAGGTGGTGTATTATTTCTGCGTTCTCTTCGCTCGCAAAATAATTGTCAAATGACAAACCATCCCGCCAGGAAAAACGCAAAGGTATTTGTTCTGTGACCACGCTGCTCACCTGAAAAAATAACCTGATGGAAATTTACGAATCAGCATAGAGATTGCTTTGTTGATATTGCTGATGTGCGTAACGCAACAACACCATAATCACCGCCGCCGCAGGTAGCGCCAGCATGACGCCGACAAAACCAAATAACTGGCCACCCGCCATCACAGCAAAAATCACTGCCACTGGGTGCAGACCGATTTTATCACCCACCAGCAACGGCGTTAATAGCATGCCCTCCAAAGCCTGACCGACACCAAATACCAGCGCCACTAATAACAAATAGTAGACTTCATGAAATTGCATAATCGCCGCAATGCCCGCCAGCAGGATACCGATAATAAACCCGAGGTATGGCACAAAACTGACTATCCCTGCCACCACACCAATGATCAATGCCAGCTCCAAACCAACCCACCACAACCCCAGTGAATAAACCGCGCCCAGCGCCAACATTACCAATAATTGGCCGCGTAAAAAAGCACCCAGTACAGTGTCGGAATCTGTGGTCAACTGCACTACGGTGGCTTCCCACTTGCGAGGTAACAATTCCCGCAGTCGCACGACCAGATGATCCCAGTCTCGCAATAAATAAAATGTCACCACTGGAATCAATACAAGATTTGCCAATATGGCCAACATCGCCATGCCCGATGAAGACAGCCAGGACATAATGCCACCTGCCGCACCACCCACTTGCAACCAGTTTTTCTGTACTGCGGATTTGAGCGTTGACCAATCCAGCATCGAGGTATCCACACCAAAGGTTTTTTTCAACCACGGTGTCAGGTGTGTCTGCAACCAATCAATATACGTCGGCAAGACTTTGGCAAGGGAAGCGAGTTGTTGTTGCAGTGCGGGCACCAGCAGTAACACCAGTCCTGCCAATACTGATAATAACAATACAAATATCACCGTCACCGCCGCTGTGCGCGGCAGGCCTTTTGCTTCCATGCGATCTACCAGCGGATCACCCAAGTACGCCAGCAACGCCGCCATCAAAAAAGGGGTCAACACCGGGGTCAACAGATAAATTAAAAAACCCACCGTCAACATAACGGCGAGCAATAACCACTTTTGTGAATCGTTTAACATTTATAAAAACTCTGTTTAATGCTGACAAATTTAAATGTGTGCGGCTTGGTTTGCGTCAATTTTTTTTCTGCATGATTTTATACGCCCGCTTACCCCATACCAGAATATAATCCAGGCCGCTCAGCACCGTGGTGGCAAGCACGATATAAGCCAGTGCTTCAATGATCCAAGGCGTCAAAGCAAAGTCACCGTGATAAAATACCACCGCCAGCACGAAGACAATCTGCATGACGGTATTCAGTTTGCTGACACGCGAGGGCTCCATTTCGAAGCGGCCCAAAGTGTAATGAAAAACCACCCCGCCAGTAACGATCAATAAATCCCGCACCAGCACGGCAAACAACAACCACAATGGCACCAGCCCCAACCAGGTCAAAGTGATAAACGAACACACCAACAACAGTTTGTCGGCCAACGGATCGAGTATGGAACCCAGACGACTCTCCCAGCCGTAATGCTTGGCGAGAAAACCGTCCAGCCCATCCGAAAAACCCGCTACCGCAATCCATACCAGCGCTACACCAAATTCCAGTTGCAGCAAACTCCATACAACAGGCACCACCAAAAACATGCGGACGATGCTGATAGCATTGGGTAATTGGCTTAGTTTCATGACATCAGGTTTTCACCAGCTCCCTTTCATTGAGGAAGCAGCTGATAAGTCTGCGTATTTCTTTTTGTCCAGCTGCTCAACTCTCCGTTCGTCTCCATCGGTGGCTGATAACGTTGCAACACATGTCCCAATGCAATGGTCTGAGCAATCGCTTCAGAGCCGCCTTCCACATCCAACTCGAAGGTAACCTGATCAGCATCCACCTGAGCCACCTGCACATGCTCCACCTGTTGCAAAGATTTCAGATAGCGGGTGACCCGCGCATAATCACGCAGGGTACGCACATCAATAATTGTCACCGGCAACAAATCAACCTGCCCTCCTGCGGCTGGCGCATAACGCGAAGCCAGTACCTTGATGGCACCCGAAACGCCTTCGTCGATCACTTCCACCGGCAATGCGCCCGCTGCCGCCCATGACTGTGTTTGCCCGCCTTCCAGCAACGTCCATTGCGCCTGCCATTCACCACTGATGGTGCGATACATGCGGCCGACCAGCACCGACTCAGTGCGATAACGCAGCGAAGCCTGCAAAATCGGCTCACGAAAACGACCCCACACATCAACAAAAGGCAGAGCCTGTTGATCCTGCAAATCCATCAACGGCAACAGCAACGCCAAGCCACGACGCTGTGCCTCACGCGTCAGTAACTCGCGCACGGGCTCCTGTGAATCAGCACCCAGCAGATAACGCCTGCCCTCGTCCTGCACTGCCAGCCAGGCCAGCGTTGCCGGGCGTGTCGCGCCCCACACGGGCAAACTGTTGTCACTCAGCACTTTGTCTACGGCTGCCTTGTCAAAACGAAACCACACAATTTGTGGATCAGCCCCGCTCACATCATTCCGCGTAGCCTCCTGCAATGCTTGCTCACGCTGTGCATCCGACAACGCGCGATATCGGTACTGCTGCAAAAACTTGGCCGGACGGCGTGTCAACTGTGCAACACCTTCCATCTGTGCAACATCACGCCGGGCACTGACTTTAACCAATACCTCGGCCAGTGCGGAAGCCATGGCCGTCGCCCGCTCACTGCGTTTTTGGCTGAAAACCTGCACCTCGGCCTCGTACAAACCGCTGACTTCCGCCGCCATACCCATCATCGGCAGCACCAACAACAATCCAGCCAACAGCACAGCGCCAAAGCCACGTATTTTCACCATCGTTGTCACACCATAACTCTTTGATTTCCACATGAAGCGCACGCTATGCGAGCTACCCCGCCAAGTCAACAACACAGTTTCGGGGAATGAAGCATACACCCTTGAAAACTGGCACCTAAACCTTGTAAGCGGTCGTACCTGCACAGCACAAGATATTGCTCCATAGACCGCATGACGTGGTAACATACGCCACCCAAAATTCCGTTCCAAAACAGGTGTCCTGTGAGCCATTCCGACCCCACTCCCGAAACAAAGAGCACCTCCTTGAGCTATCGCGATGCAGGTGTCGACATTGATGTCGGCAACCAACTCATCGAGCGCATCAAGCCCATCGCCAAAGCCACCCGCCGCCCCGGCGTACTGGACAGCATCGGCGGCTTCGGCGCGTTGTTTGAAATCCCCACCGACCGCTACGAAAAGCCGGTGTTGGTTTCCGGCACCGACGGCGTAGGCACCAAACTTAAACTGGCTATGGAGATCGGCAAGCACGACAGCATCGGTATTGACCTGGTGGCCATGTGCGTCAACGACCTTATCGTCGCAGGTGCCGAGCCACTGTACTTCCTGGACTATTACGCCACCGGCAAACTGTCGCTGGACATGGCCGAAGCCGTCATCAGCGGCATCGGCGAAGGCTGCCAACAGGCCGGTTGCGCGCTGGTGGGTGGCGAAACCGCCGAAATGCCCGGCATGTACGAAGGCGACGATTACGATCTGGCTGGCTTTTGCGTCGGTGTAGTGGAAAAATCCAAAATCATCGATGGCAGCAAGGTCACGACCGGTGACGTGCTCATCGGCCTGGCCGCCAGCGGCCCACACTCCAACGGCTATTCACTGATTCGCAAAATCATCGAAGTCAGTAACGCCAATCTCACCGAAAACTTCCACGGCAAGCCCCTCGGTGAAACCCTGCTGACCCCGACACGCATCTACGTCAAAGCATTGTTGGCCCTGCTGGCAAAAACCGATGTACACGCCCTCGCCCACATCACCGGTGGCGGCCTGCTGGAAAACCTGCCACGCGTCATGCCCGAAGGCACTCGCGCCATCATCGACAGCAATAGCTGGCACCGGCCACCCGTGTTTGACTGGTTGCAGGAAAACGGCAACGTCACCGATGACGAAATGTACCGCACCTTTAACTGTGGCGTGGGCATGGTATTGTGCGTGGCCGAAGCCGATGTAGAACAGACGTTAGCGACGCTTGCCGAACAAGGTGAAAACGCCAGCATCATCGGCCATATCGAGGCTGCAACAGGTGATGGCGAGCAAGTGATCGTTAACTAACACGCCTCCTGCTTTCAAAAATATAGCGTCAGGAACACGAAAAAACGTCAAATCCCGCAGGGTGGGCACGACCCACCCTACAAAACAAGACCGCACCATGCCCATCCCGAAACTCCCCATCGTCATCCTCATCTCTGGCAACGGCAGCAACCTGCAAGCCATCATCGATGCGGCTGAAAAAAACGAACTGCCGGTAGAGATTCGCGCAGTGATCAGCAACCGCCCCGATGCAAAAGGCCTGCAACGCGCCAACCGTGCCGGACTACGCACCGAAGTCATCGACCACACACAATTCGACAGCCGCGAAGCCTTCGACGAAGCGCTGAAACACGGCATCGACAACTTTGAGCCACGACTGATAGTGCTGGCCGGTTTCATGCGTCTACTCACCGACGATTTCGTCAACCACCACCTCGGGCGCATGCTCAATATCCACCCCTCGCTGCTACCCGCGTTCAAGGGACTCAACACCCATGCCCGCACACTGGCCGCATTCAGAGAAGGTACAGTAAAAAAACACGGGGCCAGCGTACATTTCGTCACCACAGAATTGGATGGCGGGCCAGTCATTATTCAGGCTCCAACGCTCATTAACCCAGACGACACCCCAGAAACCCTGGCTGCCCGCGTACTGGAATACGAACATCAGATTTACCCGCAAGCCATCCTCTGGTTCGCTGAAGGCCGTTTGCGCCTGCAAGGCAATCAAGTGTGGCTAGACGAACAGGCACTGAGCACACCCGTCATTTTTGATGCCGATAATAAATAGTTAATACGAACAATTCACCCTTACACTTTCTTGGCAATCTCCTGGCAATTGACAGCCACCCGCCCAGCCCATTAGCGTGGCCGCAATGACAACACCACATTTCACACAACAATATTCGCCACACACACGCATTTCGTCACCATGGATCTGGCTCATCCCCGCGTTCACCCTGATCAGCGCTGCGGCCATTGTTTTATTCGACGCCAACCAGAACCTCTTTATCGGGTTAAACCAATGGGGACTCAATGAACCGGGCACTACATTCTGGGCCAACGCCACCATCTTCGGCGACACCCTCATTGCCTTCAGCCTGCTCGGCCTGTTCGCACGCAAACGCCCCGACATCATCTGGGCATTATTTCTCGCCGCCCTGTTCGCCACCGCCTGGGTACACATCCTCAAACCCTTGATCGACATCCCACGACCACTGGCTGCACTAGGCGTCGACATGGTCAACGTCATTGGCGTTGAATTACGCCGCAACTCCTTTCCTTCTGGCCACACCACCACCGCCTTCGTCCTCGCAGGCATCATCTGCTTGCGCGGCGTGCATCCCGCATTGGCTATCATCACCCTGCTACTTGCCGCCCTCGCAGGCATCTCCCGCGCCGTAGTAGGCGCCCACTGGCCGCTGGATATTCTTGCCGGAGCTTTTGGGGGCTGGATTGCAGCGGCACTTGGAGTGGCCCTCGGCAATAAATGGACAGTGCCCATGGGCCGGTTGAGTCAGACAATTATGGGATTAATTTTACTGGCCTGTGGTTTGGCGTTGTTGTTTTGGCATGATGTGCAATATCCGGCGGTTGCTTTGCAGATAGGTATTGCGGTGGTTTCAGTGTTGAGTGTTGGAGGGTATCTGGTTAGGTTGTATCGGCACTGAACAACTATCAACACATATCCAGCGGATAATTAACAACTCAATATGAGCCCTTGACGATGGTTATATCATGACGAATATTTTTAGCCTTTTCGGCGATGATTTTTCACCTCATAAACACCTAGCGAATGAGCACAACTTTATTCAGCCGACAACCAAGGCTACGCGCTTTTTTGTACACTCGCTTCCGCAAGTGCGTTACATTTTCAACAAGACCATTGTAATCGCCATTTTTGTACTTTTTTCTCAAAACTCAATCGCTGGCAGTTTTGAGAATCAGCTGGTGAATGCAGTGATTGAGCGCACAAAATATGATGTGCGTTACGATGGCGCTTATTTTTCTATCCCTTACCCGAATGGTGATATACCTTCGGACATCGGCGTATGTACCGATGTCATCATCCGCGCATATCGTGCCATAGGGGCTGACTTACAGCGTTTAGTCCACGAGGATATGACAAATCATTTTAGCGCCTATCCTTCCAAGCGCATCTGGGGATTAAAGTCCACAGACCGCAATATCGACCATCGACGCGTCCCAAATCTACAAGTGTTTTTCACAAGACACGGCACTAAATTGCCTTTGAGCGATAATGCAAAGGACTATAAAGCAGGTGATATCGTAACCTGGATGCTACCGCGCAATTTGCCACACATCGGCATAGTGACTGACCGGATTTCATCAAGCAGTGGCAACCCTCTCATCGCTCACAACATAGGTGCAGGCCCCAAGCTTGATGACATGCTGTTTGACTATAAGATAACCGGGCATTACAGGTATGAGCCAAAAACATAATACTCACAGGACATCTACAAATGATTGATATGAAAAAAGAACACAACGGCCCTGTTTTTCTTCGTGAAATTGAAATTCGCTATAAAAAAAAGCGCACCCTCAAAGAAACAGTGAACACTTTAATAACCTGCCCAAGTGATGTCGTTAAATTATTCTATGATTTACAAGATGAAGCCAAAGAAAAACTGATAACAATTAATTTAGATAACAAAAATAAAATATTATGTTTTGAAGTTGTCGCTATAGGTTCTGTCAATAGCATTCACGTCAGGCCGATGGAGGTTTTTCGCACCGCCTTCCCAGTAAATGCGCACGGTGCAATAGTATTGCATAACCACCCGTCTGGTGATCCGACACCCAGCGAAGAAGACAACGTGTTCACCAGCAAGCTTGATCGTTTGGCACTGGACATGGGATTGAAGTTCGTCGACCACATTATTATTGGAAACAACAGGCATTATAGCTTTCGAGAAAAAAGCGATATTATCAGCACAATGCTTTAACCGAGAATCCCCAGTTGAACGACCTGTAGAGTGCGTTGGATTTTATGGCGGGCGAGGCGCGATGAAAATAAGGGGACACAGGTATTCTCGTGCGCCTAGCGATACCATATTGGTGATGCCAGTGTTCCTGTTGTTTCGGTAAATAGCCTTGGCCGATGGCCTCGTGCAACGAGGTCTTTGCTGTTAGGAAGGAGGCCGAGAGCGTTCTTTCGTTTACCACTACGTGAAGAAGGCGGCTATATTGCTCATGATGATTACATGGATCATCTAGTTTGGCGCAGCTATTCAACTGTATCGAATTTTGTTGTGCTGCTGTTCGCCTCGTTGTTTGCGTTTGCTGTGGCAGTGGCCGCAAACACCTTTAAGAAGTACCTGTAAATGGGTTCACGCCGTCTTGTCAGAAAATCTTACACTTTTTTGGCCTCCTGAACCCCTGGCTCCATGACCTGTTGGTATACGTAAGGTACTGTTATTATGGAAGAGCTCCCGCAGTTAAAGGTGGTTTGCATCCGGGTGATGGGGTGTCGGGCTATTTTACAGTTTGAATTACTAGCCAGTTGCTTTAGGGCGGAGCCGTCTTTCTTGGCGACAAAAGTGTGCGGCATCCTCTACTGAGCCAGCGCACCATGGGAGGTTGTGTTGTGTAACAACTGGTTTAATAACCGCTGACACTGTCGCACACTCAGCTCGATACCATAGTGGTGCTCCAAGTGTGTTTTTAGCAGCTTTCCGTTCCACCCATGCTGGTCATATCCCAGCTCAAATGGATTTCTTGAGATTTCGCCTTGTAGTCGTTTGAACTGGTCGTCGCGAACCTTTCTGGGTCGTCCCGTTTTCTGTTCATCCTTGAGCCCCTCAAGGCCATATTCATGAAAGTAGTGAACCCAGCGCTCTACGGTGCAAGAGTGTTCTCCGAACCATTCGGCGACCTGATAACAACTGCTGCCCTGTGCCACCAACAGCACACAATGCAAGCGATGCAGAAAACGGGATTCACAATTGAGGGCGGTTTCTATCTTGCAAGCGGATAGTAGAGCAGACTTATTCGATACTTCCAGTTTACGCATTGCCCTAAGTCCCTTTGGTACTAATAAAGCAAAAGCACCGATGCTTACAACTAACTATAGATTAGCGCATTGGAATATCCAGTTTGCGGCAAAACTTTTGTCGTCACTGTGCAAAGGCCTTGGTTGGCATTGAGTTTGCGTGGTACTTAACAACAAACAGTTTTAGGATTTATAAAGCTTATTGTTTTAGTGGAGGATAAAGAGGTAGTCGGAATTGACGAGGGTAATTTGAGTCAGCCCCATCCATTCCTGGGCAAATTTGATCTGAATGCTTGGCGATTGGTGTAGCGTGTTATTGCAAGACCTGGCACCGCTTCCGCCAAATGATTAATAAACAGATTTGACCCTATTTTCTACTATTTTCTATTTTGGACCTACGCCAAAGGGGAGGTTCGACATGAAACAACTTCCAAGGGTGGTAGCTGTTCTTGCCACAGCCTTCATTTTTGCTGTCGTCTTGGTACCAAACGCTAATGCGGTCTTCATTCTCGAGGACGTGCCGGTGGCCGATTACGTGGACTTGACCAACCAGTTCCCCCAGATTTCGGATCCCGCAGGCTATGTGTTTCAAGGTCTGGGAACGAGTTCGTTACGGCCATGTTCGGGAACATTGGTTGCATCGACATTGTTCCTCACGGCTGCGCATTGTGTTGACGGATGGCAAGCACAAAATCTCTTCGTCGGCTTTGGAGAAAATTTTCCGCCTTTAACTTCCCCGCTATCAAGCAATGTAGCAGAAATCACCATCAATCCAGAATACACAGCGTTTCCGAACGCGCACGATATGGCAATACTGCGGCTCACGAGTCCCGCTCGAGAAACTCCAGCGCAGATCCTCTTGGCCAATCCAATTAACAGGCTGTTTTTTTTCGAAGGATATGGCGCTCAAGGGACCAGCGGAGAATTGCTGTCAGATGGATTTACTCCCATGCCGGGAGCGAACAACGGGCTTATGGCCCTGAACATTCTTGATGAAATTACGACAAGCGGCTATTTCACCGGCGTGTTCAATACACAAGGAAGTGGTGCACTTGGCCTAGAAGGTATTGGAGGTCCAGGTGATAGTGGTGCGGGGGCCTTCAGCCCATGGACCATAGATGGTCTGCTCGACTTTTACTTGATTGGAGTGCTGGAGGGTGGCTCGGGAACCCAGATCCCAACTTATGGAAACATCGATTTTTGGTCCCGGGTGCGAGAACCCAACAACCTCGCGTTTCTAGAGAGTTTTCCACAGATCGAAATTGTCAATGTCTTATTGCTGGAGCCGAATTCATTAGCGCTAATCATCATTGCCATTGCGTCTTTGATATGGGAGCGCAAAAGAGGACGGGCGAAGCGAAAAGGGGACGGAGCGATAAAGGGGTCAGTCTGAGCTGTTTGTAGCTTTTGACTAACTCAATTCATTAAACAACCAATTTAATCTAGACTCATTAACAAATAATGCGCCCATTCTGCATGTACATCAGTTGACGAAATTAAAGGGGTAATCTTTAATGATTCCTCGACTTCATTACATGCCATCTAGGCGACCTTGCTGACAAGTAGTATTACGGAACAATGTTAATGGTTACAGAGCGCCGTTGTTCAATATTATAGTAGCCTCCTTCATAGTTTGAATCCACGCTTCCATTTATCTTTCTGCGCAAGGTAATGCGTGTAACGCAAGCTGTTCCAGGCTGCAAACCTGGCGGGAGAAAATCAGTAGCTTGATATTCAGTTGTGCCAGCTGAGTCCACTGGGGAATGAAGCGAAGTTTTATGCTTAACATAACCACAATCGTTTGATACATCAACATCAATTCTTCTATTGAATGCCCCTACGGGACTCCAAACAAGGACGATTCTATCATTCTGGTTAAAGGAACTCCCTGACGACGGCATATCGATAACAAATGGTGCTGGCAAAGAACCAACGGAATTGGGAGCGCTGAGGCCATCCTCGCGAAGAAACGAAACATAAAATTTTGTGCCCAAGTCATTCCCAACATCAAAGTCGGCCACATACTTGATATCTCCAATTATACTGCTGTCTTTTCTTAAAGCCTTAGTTACACCACCTGCAGTGGCAGTCAATCTATCACCACCTGATATATCGATCACAGTATTGGACAGAAGTCCTAACGTCAGTCGAACCTTAACATCAGTAATGCCAGACTCATTTGCCGAAGCCTTAACCTTTGCATAAACACCGCTTGTTCTGATATCTGAAGAATCAGCCTCACCGCAACTAGTAAGTCCAGGTAATAAAAATGCCACAATTATAAAAAGTATAACTGCATTCAATTCTTTGATCATAACCCTACCTCCCCACAATTTCATGTCGATTACTTAAATAAGGGGACGCTACCGAATGGCACTTCCTTAAGCATAACCCTTTGTATTAATAGTCCTTTTATATTAGAGAAAGTGTGCTGCGGGCGTGACAAGTGCTGGACTTTTTGCGTGATTCGTAGGTTCGCGTTAAAAATTTCAAAAACACCTAGACCTGTGCATGCATTGTAAGTGCTTGAAACATGAATCATTAGTCCTTAAGGAAGTGCCATTCGGACGCTACCCTTTATACTCATCAGCACCTTTTTTGGGTCGGCCTTGAGGTCGATATTGAAGCGCTCTTCCTGCCAATTTCTCCAGTTTTTTAATAAACCGGCTCGAACCACATGGCAACCCTTTGTCGGCATTACGCCTCAAAATACTGATTTTTTCAATGTCATCCCCTTCTGCCAACCAGACAGACCAATCAGCAATCTGCGCTAACTGGCGTTGCCAGCCGACTTTTCGACTCAAAAGTTCATCTTCTCGCAGGTGACAGTGTGCTGCTGCGCTGGACCATGGATATCGTTCGCACTTCCTCACTATTCCAGCCCTGACAGGATTGCGCTCAACATAACGAATAGCAGCCCATAGATAGGCTTCATCAAGCGGGGAGGAGAAATATCGGCCTTGCCAAACATGTCCTTTCCAACCATGCTCTCGATTAAGTCGTTGAGCATAACGCATATGTAAGGGCTTGAGGACCGCCTGAAGCGCATCCTCTGTGCGCGGAACCACGATGAGATGGATATGGTTAGTCATAAGACAATAGGCGATGATGTCCAGTTTGTGCTTTTGACTGTATTCTTTCAGCCAGCTGAGATATACCTGCCTATCTTCATTCGAGTAAAAAACATCTTCACGACGATTTCCACGCTGGGTAATGTGGTGAGGTACACCGGAAAACACTGTTCTCGCTACTCTAGGCATATGGAGATTGTAACACAATATAAAATAAAGGGTAGCGTCCCCTTTTATTGTTAGTAACACAATATAAAATAAAGGGTAGCGTCCCAATGTCATTAAGTTAAGCAGTAAGCCATTGATTCACTTTGCCCTTTTATAGTTTCCATGAAACGTTTTGGTCTTTGATTTCCGCCGCTGATAATGCCTGTTATATCGTA
>Ga0316204_10000804_pt1 | contig 101633 bp, 90 predicted proteins | sample 6monrhotite_MG_2_FD_205661 | JGI IMG/M metagenome (GOLD analysis project Ga0316204, IMG submission 205661) | Microbial mat bacterial communities from mineral coupon in-situ incubated in ocean water Damariscotta River, Maine, United States -... | ecosystem: Environmental > Aquatic > Marine >... | reverse complement strand
GCAAATAATGTAGCGGAAAAGATTGATGAGATTACTGTTAAAGAACAAGAAATAGCATCGTTACAAAATGATTTGGATAACGAAGTAAAAGATAAAAAGAAAGAAAAAATTCAGAACCAAATCGACTCTAAAGTAGAAGAGAAGAGAACATTAGAAAATGAAGTGTCCACAGAGTTAGCTGCTGCTAATAATATGGAGAAATCAGATAATTCTAATAGAATTAATGAATTGAAATCCGATGCAGAAAACAATGAAGGTATTATAGAGATGGATAAGAAATTTGTTGAGGCAACGTATTTTGAGAATAAAGCAAATGAAAACTTTGATAAAGCAGATGAATTAAGGGATCAAGCAAACAATACATCTAACTCTGAAGAGAAATCTAATTTATTGAAAGAAGCAAATGCAAATGAGCTAGCCGGTACAGAAAATCAAGAAAAGTCAATCACCGCTCTTGAAGAGTTAACAAATGAAAGCTATGTAGCTGATTATATTAACACAAATAGAACGGCTACCACAGATGTGGTTGACACAGAAACAACAGATGTGGTTGATACAGAGACAACAGATGTGGTTGATACAGAGATAACAGACGTGGTTGATACAGAGACAACGGATGTGGTTGACACAGAAACAACAGATGTGGTTGACACAGAGACAACAGATGTGGTTGATACAGAGATAACAGACGTGGTTGACACAGAGACAACAGATGTGGTTGATACAGAGATAACAGACGTGGTTGATACAGAGACAACGGATGTAGTTGATACAGAGATAACAGACGTGGTTGATACAGAGACAACAGACGTGGTTGACACAGAAACAACAGATGTGGTTGACACAGAGACAACAGATGTGGTTGATACAGAGACAACGGATGTAGTTGATACAGAGATAACAGACGTGGTTGATACAGAGACAACAGACGTGGTTGACACAGAAACAACAGATGTGGTTGACACAGAGACAACAGATGTGGTTGATACAGAGACAACGGATGTAGTTGATACAGAGATAACAGACGTGGTTGATACAGAGACAACAGACGTGGTTGACACAGAAACAACAGACGTGGTTGACACAGAAACAACAGATGTGGTTGATACAGAGACAGCTGATGTGGTTGAAATTATAAAATTAGAGCATGAAGAAGTGGCTGGAATTACTTTTAATCCGAATGAAACAGAGATTGAAACGTATGAAGTTTCTACTGTAGAAGATAATAAAGGTGTCGAAGAACTTAAGTTTTCTAACAGTGCATCTGTAGAAATGATAGCGAAAAATCAAGTTGAAATTGATGAAATAGCTTTAATCAATGAAGATATTAAGGTGCAAGAAGCAAAACTAGAAGGTGCTACAGAAAAAGAAACGAAGAAAATTAATAAACAAATAAGTAAACTTGAAAAGGAAAGGGCTAAAAAAGATATTCATTTGGCTGAAGTAATTGAATCAGCTAATAAGAATGAATCGGATTTAGCTTTATCTGGAATGAATGAATCGAAATCTACTGCTGAAAATCTTCCTTCCGAAACATTCTCTAAACGTCAAGCAGGGGAGTTTGAAAATGCTGGTAATAAATTGATGGCAGATGCTGAAATTCTTAGAGGGCAAACAGTAAATGAAAAGGATAAAACAGTAAAAGCACGTAAGTTAAATGAAGCAGCGAGTAAAGAAGCAGCTGCAATAGAGTACTATAAAAAAGCGGAGAAGTTATATGCAGAGGCAGTAGTTGAAGCATATACAGAAGAGCAGGAGAATATTACATCTGTTGAAGAGGAAGAAGGGAATAGGTTATCTTCTTATTTACTATCTATAGCTGACGAATCTGATGCTAAGGCAATAGAGTATGCAGATAAGTCTTCTCAGTTTAGAGAGGACGCGTTGACTTTAGAAAAAGAAGAGAAAATTGCAGCAAATAATGAAGCTGATAAATATGCTAACCTTTCATTGATAAAAGAGGAAGAAGCTAATAATCTACGATCTCAAGGGAATAAAGCAAAATTACACGAAGATGCTATTGTTGAAGAAGAATCACTGTTAGCTAATCTTAGTAAAGAGGATGTTGATCCTATTAGAAAGTCAGATGAGTATAAAGAATTTTATACGAAACAACAAGATGTAATTGATCTAGAAAACGAATTAGAACAAGAGAAATCGAATGTCGATTCATATGAGAACTTGGCGTTACAGCAAGAGAACAAAGCTAAAGATTTTGAGACCAAGGCAAAAGCAACTGATAACGAAACGGAGAAAGCAGATTACATAGCAAAAGCAGATGAATTAAGAACAAGTGCTGATGGAAATCGCAAGAAAAAAATGGCAGCAGAAGCTACTGTTGAAGATTTATATAATTCTTTAACATATGCTAAAGATGAAAGAAATAATACAATTGCTAACCTGGATGAATCAACAGCAAATGATTTTAAAGCATTAGCTTTATCTGATTATGAAAAAGATCCAATAACTGAAGTTGGTGTCGGTGATGTAATGGCTTCTTCATTTGTTCCTCCAACAGAACTAGTAGATAATATTTTTGCTGTCAATACCGAGATGAAGTATACAGCAGAAAACCCAATCCCAGTGAATCCTAGTAATCCTGATGGGTTAATTTACAAAGTACAGGTTGGTGCATTCAGAAACCCGATTCCGCAGGACTTATTCAAAGGATTTGCACCAATTTCTGCAGAAGTGATAAGAGACGGGATAACTCGTTATAGAGTTGGGTACTTTACAGCTTGGGAAATTGCAAACAATGCGAAAAACGAAATTAGAAGCATGGGTTATTCTGATGCTTTTGTTGTAGCTATTTACAATGGTGAGTATATGCCATTGGCAGAAGCTCGAAAATTAGAATTAGAAGGAGCGCCAACTTCAACTAACTTTGTTCAAATTGAAAATAATACAAGTACTACAACGACTAATACAACTGCTGAAACAAATACCACCAATACCACTGAAACAAACGGTGTTCCCGAATATGTAAATAACCTTGGAGAAGGTGCTGCAACTGTTGAAGCAGTTGAAGTTATTGAAGGGTTGTTCTTTACAGTTCAAATTGGTGCATTCTCAAAACCAATTCAAGCGGATAATGTATTTAATGTATCGCCTCTAGTTATTAAAAATGTAAATGGATTGTATAAATACTCAACTGGTATTTACAGATCGGTTTCGGAAGCCGTTGTTCGTAAGAATGAAATGGTAGGAAAAGGATTGACAGATGCGTTTGTAACAGCATATTACAATGGAGATAAAGTATCTATTACTAAAGCTAATCAGTTAATTAGTGAAAAAGGGGATGAAATATTTGCAATTTCTGTTGACGGTTCGATTAATAAAAAAGATGGAAACCCAGCCAGTTCTGATACTGTAAAATCCGTTTCTACGGATCCTGTAATACCTGAAAACACAGATAAGAAAATGATAACAGTTTCTCCGACTAATATTGGAACTGAGTATTATGTTGATTTAGGAACCTATGAAGGTGCTGTTCCATCGAAAGTAGCAGGTGCAATGATATTGATGTATGATTATAAAGTTGAAACCATTAAAAAAGGTAGCACAAGTCAGTATGTTGCTGGAGTGTTTACTAGTAGAGATGAAGCTCAATTGGCTAAAGATAAATATGAACTGGTTGGAGTTGAAAAAGCTGTTGTTGTTGAGTTTCAAGATGGTAAAAAAGTTGGGGGAGAAGATGTTGAAATAATTCCTGAAAATCTAACTCCTGCACCAGTCGATGGATTAGAGTATAGAGTATTCCTTGGGACGTATGCGGAAGGTGTTCCACAAGCAAGAAGTATGATCTTTTTAGAGTTAGATTACCTAGGTATTGAATCAACCCAAGAAGATGAAGGGATGACTTATTACTCTGGACATGACGGTTTGTATTCAGAAGCTGAAGTAAGGCTTAAAAATTTCACTGATCAAGGTGTTGGTATTGCAAGAATAGTTTCCTTCCAAAATGGTGCTGAAATTGATGTTAATGAAGCTCGTCAGTTAACACATGAGTAATCTTTTGTAGTTTGCCCATAGATGTTAATCATCTTTATTTCAGCTTGTTTCAATAAAAATAATAACTTGTATAAAAATTTAAGCTAAATAATATGGGATATACGTACGAACAAATCAGGCCATTAATTAAGAAAGAAGAATTAGAGGGGCAACAAATGAAAGTTTCTTTTCAAGCTATTGATCAAGAAGCTCCAATAGATGCTATTGGTGTAATGATTCCTGAAAAGAGCGATATGATGAAAAACGTTGCAAAAAGTGCAGTTAAGCAAAGTATTTTTAGTACAATTATTCGATCGATTAGTGGGTTAGTAGGCGGAGCTATTGGTGGGGCAGCTGGATCTGCGGCACGATCTGCAACTTCACAGGTTGGATATGCTGCTGCAAGAAGTACAAATGATTCGTCTAGCATGATGCAAGTTAAAGATACGCCTGAAAACAGACAAAAAGCGGTTGTTTCTGCTTTTGAATCAGTTGCAGCGTTTTACGAATACGATGCAAGTGCAAACAAGTGGAATGCTAAAAATATGACAACTCCCGGGGCTTAAAAAATGGAATTAAAATTAATCCTCTCTAATGATGGTTCTCACACTTTGTATCGTGGGGATATTGATGAAACCTATCATTCCAGACATGGAGCAATTCAAGAAGCTTTACATGTATTTATAGAAAAAGGATTAAAAGAGGTTGAGAGAACAAATAATGAGATTACCATTTTAGAAATTGGATTCGGCACAGGTTTAAACGCTTTGCTGACATGTTTGCATGCTAGTAGTAAGATAAATTATATCGGCTTAGAAGCTTTTCCAATAAAAGAGGAGGTGTTAAAAACTTTAAATTATGCTGCAAAAGTAAATGAAGTAGATTCAAACGATATTTTTCATAAGTTGCATAATACAAAGTGGGAACAAATATGTTCAATTACAGAAACTTTCTCCATTAAAAAAGTGGAAAGAGAAATTCAATCTTACAAGATTAATCAACCTATAGATTTAGTTTATTTTGACGCGTTTGGGCCGAATTCGCAATCTGAAATGTGGGATATTGCTATATTTCAGAAACTATACGACGCAATGAGTGCGAATGGAATTTTCGTTACCTATTGCGCAAAAGGACAAGTAAGAAGAGACTTACAAACTGTAGGTTTTGATATGGAAAGACTGGAAGGTCCACCTGGAAAAAGAGAAATGTTGAGAGGAACGAAAGTTCTCTAGCTATAATTTACATTTGTAAACAAATGCAGGAGGAAAGTTTAAAGCTGAAAAATCTATTTTGATTTTCGAGAATTTTGATCCTAAAAGTTTCTTTGCATTTAAAGAGTATTGGAACTGAATAAACATTCCGTCTTCTTTTAGTTGATTAACACATTTGTCTAGGATTGGTAGTTTAATTTCTTTAGGAATAACCGTAAAAGGTAAAGAAGATACTATATAATCCACTTTTCCAACCCCATGTTGTTCTAGGTATTCGTCTATTTTTTCAGCAGTATCATTAATAAGTGTTAAGCGCTTATCATCAATAGTTGCATTAATGTGCTCGTAAAAAGGAGTGTTTAATTCAAAAGAAAACAATTTAGTAGTTTGTTTCATTCTCTCTAAAAGACCTTTAGTGAAAACACCATTACCTGGGCCAAGTTCCACAATTACATCCGCTTTTTGAAAATCGATAGGAGCAACCATTTTCTTCATAAGAAATTTTGAACTGGGTGAAATCGCACCAACAACCCTTCTTTCCTTAATAAACTCCCCTAAAAAATTACTTTGCTTCGCCACAACTATCAATTTTGAGATGTCAAATATATACGACTCAATTAAGATGAACAATCAATGAGCCTAAAGTTTTGCACAATCCTTGTAAAAAACATTTTTAATACCTTTATATTTGTATCCTAATAAATTAAGAATGAAAAGATTATTAAGTTTACCTCTACTACTAATTATTTTTGTAAATGCCTCTGCTCAAGACAGGAAAAAGGCGATGGAACTGTTTGAAACAGGTAATTTTGAAGAAGCAATCGATGAGTACCTACCTCTTTATGAAGAGGATAAGGAAAGTTTAGAGTTCAATTATAACTTAGCAGTAAGTTACTTAAATACAAATATTGATAAGTCACTTGCAATCCCTCATCTAGAAACTTTGACCAAGAATCCAAAAATTGATGCGAATGCTTGGTATTTATTAGGTAGAGCTTATCATTTTGGTTATCAATTTGATAATGCTATTGCGGCATATGAAAAGTTTAGAGAAACAAACAGTGGTTCAGAAGAGAATCAAGCCGATGCTATAAAGCAAATCGAATATTGCGAGAATGCAAAAGAGTTAATGAAATTTCCTGTACGTGTGAAATTTGAAAACTTAGGAAAAAGTGTAAATTCACCTTATGCTGATTATTTCCCATTTATTCCTACGAACGAATCTTTCTTAATTTATAATTCTAAAAGAGATCTAAGTAGTACTGAACAACCTGATGGTTCATATTTGCCAAACATTTTCATGTCACAAGTGAAATCTGGCGAATACCAAAAAGCACAACCTTTACCTGGAAGTATCAATACTCCTGATGGTAGAGAAGAAGTGGTTGGGTTAAATGCAAACGGAACAAGAGCTATTTTTTATTTTGAAGATTACAAACAATACGGAGATTTGTATGAATGCAAAATGGAAGGAACTACTTTACGTGAGCCTTCAAAATTAGAGAAAAGCGTCAATTCAAAATACATTGAAATAGCAGGTTGTATTAGTCAAAATGGAAGCAAACTTTATTTCGCAAGTGATAGACCAGGTGGTTATGGAGGAATTGATTTATACTCTTGCCAGTTATTGCCAAACGGAAAGTGGAGCTTACCAACTAACTTAGGCCCAACAATAAATACTGAATTTGATGAGGATTTTCCGAATTTATCACCTGACGGGAAATCATTGTATTTTTCATCTAAAGGTCATACAAGTATGGGAGGGTTTGATATTTTTAAAACGACTTGGGATCCGATTAAGAATAAATATTCTATTGTACAAAACTTAGGTTATCCTTTAAATACGCCTGAAGATAATATGAACTTTAGAGTTTCTGAGTCTGGTAAGCATGGCTATATATCTGCTGTAAGAAAAGGTGGTTATGGTGATTTAGATATTTATAGGGTTGATTTTATGGAAATAGAACCTAGATACACTGTAATTTCTGGAGTTATTTCTTCAGATGACAACGCAAAGAGATTTGAAGATTTATTTATTCAAGTAACAGATTTGGAAACGGAAGAGGTTTATGGAGATTATATTCCTAATGAAAAATCACTGAGATATGTGATGATATTGCCTCCAGGTAAATACGATATCTATGTAGGTGGAATTGCAGGTTATGAAGAGATTTATGATGAGATAGAGATACTGGATAAATCTTCATTTAAATCACAAATATCTAAAGATATTCAACTAAAAAAGGCGAAGTAATTTGTGATTACCTTAAGTATTACAACAATAATTGTTGGTATAACGGTTGTTGTTTCTCTATTGGCACTTAACGATAAAGATTTAAGTTATAAGCTGACGTTAAGCCCTTACTCTGTGGTTCACCATAAAAGATGGTGGCAAGTTATTACACATGGTTTTGTCCATGCCGACTATATGCATCTTGGTTTCAATATGTATGTTCTTTTTAGTTTTGGAGGAACAGTCGAGTCTACATTTGTCTACTACTTTGGGAATGTTGGTTATTTATATTATTTAGCTCTTTATGTCGGTGGATTATTATTTGCATCACTACCTTCATTAAAAAAACATGGTGATAACCCTAGTTATTTGGCTGTTGGTGCTTCTGGAGCAGTGTCTGCTATTGTGTTTAGTTCTATAATTCTATATCCAACTGGAAGTATTGGGTTGATTTTTATTCCGATTGGAATCCCTAGCTTTATTTTTGGTGTTTTATATTTATTTGCAGAGCACTATATGAACAAAAGAGGTGGAACGAGAATTGGACATGACGCTCACATTGGAGGTGCTTTTTTTGGAGTGCTTTTCACTATTTTAATCAACTTTCAGTTCTTATATGATTTCGTTAATGAGATAAATTATTGGTTTAGTACAACATTTTAAACTCGTGGTCTAATTATTGGTTTTGGTGTAAATGCAATCTGTACTTTTATAGTGTTAAATGGCAAAAGGAGAATTTATAATATTAAATGGAGAGGTTTGTGACGCAAGTCAACCTTTTATGAAAGATAATAGAGCTTTTCGATTTGGTGATGGAATGTTTGAATCTATTCGTATTGTGAATGGACTTCCATATAATTTGCAGTTTCACATTGAAAGAATGCTTGAAGGTGCAGAAATTTTAACAATCGAGATTCCCAGTCATTTTACGCATGATTATTTTAAAGGTCAAATTAAAAGTCTGATCGAAAGAAATAGAATTCAAGCAGGAGGAAGGGCAAGAATTAGTTTATATAGAGGTGGAGAAGGCACCTATTTTTCAGAAACTAATAAAGCTATGTTTTTCATCGAAGCTAGCCATTTACCAAATAACTATTTCAATTTGAATGAAAACGGATTGATGGTAGATATCTATTCTGAAATGAATAAAAGTGTAAATATTCTATCTAAATACAAATCGATTAATTCATTATTGCCAATAATGGCAGCAAATTTTGCGAAGAAGAATGACTTACAAGATTGTTTTATCTTGAATGAAAAAGGTAAGATTATTGAATCCATTTCTTCAAATGTGTTTATCGTAAGTAATGGTGTTTTGTATACTCCACCTTTAGAGGATGGATGTGTTGGTGGTATTATGCGTATGAATGTTATAAATACGGCTATTGAAAATGGTATTACCGTTTATGAAAATACACTGTCACCTCAAAATTTATTAGCAGCGGATGAAATCTTTTTAACCAATGCTATTAAAGGAATACAATGGGTAGGAGGGTATAGAAGTAAAAGATATTTTAATAAAATATCTAAAAAGATCCTAGAATTAATAAATCAAAAAGAAAATAAAGAGGTTTTAGTTTAGGCTAGGATCTTCAGGGAAGTTAGAGAGCATTTTAAATTTTCCGCCCATTCCTTTCAAGATATTTTTCCATAAACTTTTGTCATGCGTGTTTAGTACATCATGTGTAGTTGTTTCACCTACTAACCAAGAGTTTATTTTTAATTCACCTTCCAACTGCCCTGATTCCCAACCAGAGTACCCAAGAAAAAAGCGAATTTGATTTGGAGCAATAACTCCTGTATTTATTAATGGAACTAAATCCTCAAATTTTCCACCAGTATATAGTCCAGGCATTACTTCGTAACTACCTTCTAATTCATTCTTGAGTGTATGGATATAGTATAGATTGTCAGGGCTGACAGGTCCTCCGAAACTAACTTTAAAGTCCTCATTAATAATGTCTTCCACCAATTCAGAAAGAGGTACGTCTAAGAAATTATTCATAACAAAACCAAAAGATCCATCTTCATTGTGTTCACATAGGTAGACTACAGAGCGTTTAAAGTGTTTATCAGCCATAAAAGGTTCAGAGATTAGTACTCTTCCTTTTTCTGGAGATAACTTATTGATTTTAGATATATCTAGAAAATTATCATTCATTCTGTATCAAACATACGAATTAATTGGAAACTAATATTTTCCACTATTAATTTCTGGGAAATTCAATGAATAGCAGGACGCCAAGGTAAATATTCTGTGACTTCCCCTTCTTTGATTAATATTTCTTCTAGTCTTGTTTCTACTTCTTCAGTAGGGAAGTATCGCTCAGCTAGTTGAAGAAAAATATCAACATGTTCCTTTTCCTGTAAATGTAGGTTGCTATAGAACTTTTTTAATTCAGGGTCTGTCAATGCATCACTTACCAATTTGAAGCGTTCAACACCTCTCATTTCAGCAACTGAAGCCAGGATGAGTCGATCTAATAACCTTTCCTGCGAGTCTTCACGAATAATTGAAGAGATTCCTTTCATGTAAGGGTCTTTCTTAAATTCTGCTTCAATAGTGAGTCCGCGAGCGTACATGATATCGTAGACTTGCTTAAAGTGTAATAATTCTTCAACAGCAATTTGGTTCAAATCAGCAATAATATCTCTTTTGTCAGGGTATTTTGCAATTAAAGATAGACACATATTGGCTACTTTCCTTTCTGCATCTGCATGGTCTTGTAAAAAAAGGTCTATGTCCTCAATTACTTGGTCTGCCCATTCTACGGGAGTGTCATACTTTAACTTAATTTCCATAATGTTAATTTCTTTTCCAAAAATAAGGAGTGAAAATTAGGGCGACAGTAAATAATTCAAGCCTTCCCATTAGCATTAATAGAGAAAGCACCCATTTACTAGCGTCAGGAAGTGCAGAAAAATTACCAGTTGGTCCGATACTTCCAATTCCAGGCCCAACGTTTCCAACTGATGTTGCTACAGCGCTAATTGCCTCTACAAAAGGAACGCCCATTGCCGTTACTACTATTGAACCTATTGTAAATATAAATAGGTATAAGAAAACAAATGCCAGTAAGTTATATATTATTTTATTTGATACAGGTTCTTTATTTAAATGAATAGGAATTACAGCATTTGGATGTAATCTTCTCTTGAATTCCATAAGTCCATTCTTCATTAATAGTACGATTCTAACTATTTTCATACCACCACTTGTAGATCCAGCTGAAGCACCAGAGAAAAGAAGTAAAAAGAAAACAAATACTACTAATCCGCCCCATAACATGTAGTCAGCACTTGCGTATCCAGTAGTCGTTATCATGCTAACAACTTGAAATAATGTGTCTCTAAAAGCGTGAGCTATCCCTCCTTCAGAGTTGTTAAATACAAAAGGTGTTAGTACAAGGGTTAAGCCAATAACGCTCATTAAATACCATTTAAACTCGTCGTTTTTCCAGAAATGTTTTAGTTTTCCTTTCAATCCAAAATAGATTAGTGTGAAGTTTGTTCCGGCTAAAAACATAAAGAATATGATGATATATTCTATAGTTGGTGAATGAAAATCAGCGATACTGCCATCCTTTGTGGAGAACCCCCCTGTAGAGGTAGTAGTCAAAGCGTGATTAATCGCATCAAAAAAGCTCATCCCACTGAACATTAGTAAGATCATTTCAAGAAAGGTCATTCCAAAATAGATGACCCATAGGCGTTTTGCTGTTTCCTTTATTCTAGGGTGTATTTTATCTTTTGTTGGTCCAGGTGCTTCGGCTACAAACAATTCCATTCCACCAATTCCAAGAAGTGGTAAGATGGCGATTGTGAGGACGATAATTCCCATACCACCAATCCATTGCGTCATACTTCTCCAAAACAGAAGGCTTTCAGGCAAGTTGGATATTTCATGACCCTTATCTCCAAGTATGGTGGCGCCAGTAGTTGTAAAACCAGACATGGTTTCAAAAAATGCATTACTAACATTGCTTATTTCCCCTGAAATAATGTACGGAAGAGATCCAAAAATGGCCATTGATAGCCATCCTAATACAACAATTAAGTAGCCATCTCGCTTTTTAATTTCCGCATCCTTACTTTGCTTATTTGAAAGTCGAAGAATAAGACCACAACTAGATGTAAAAAGAGTCGATATTACTATAGACCATAGTGCTCCATCATTATGATAAATAGAAAAGGGAATGCACGTAGCCATTAAAACTCCATTGATTATCAATAGGGTTCCCACGACATGAGCAATTACCTTAAAGTTGAGGAGTCTCTTAGTCTTAGGCATGATTTACTGGAAAAATTTCTCTATTTTATTAATGGATTCAGTTAATGAAAATACAACTGCTTTGTCGCCAGCTTGTAGTTCAAAATCTCCAAAAGGGATAAATCCTTTATCGTCTCTAATAACTCCAGAAATGTTTGCAGATTTAGGGAATTTTAAATCTTTAATTTTTTGATGAGTAACTTTTGAATCTGGTTTGACAATGAATTCAATTATTTCCGCATCAACTCCATGTAAACTGGCAATAGCAGATACATCTCCTTTTCTAACATATTTAAATATGTTACTTGCAGCAATCACTTTTTTATTAATCAAAGTATCAATTCCAATAGCTTGTGATAAATGAATGTAATCTATGTTTTCTACTCGTGCAATAGTCTTTCGAACACCATGGTTTTTGGCGACTAATGAAGACATAATGTTTGTTTCAGAGTCTCCTGTAACAGCAATAAATGCATCCATATCAGCTAAGCCTTCTTCTTCTAATGCTTCTACATCTCTAGCGTCAACATTAATAACGAGTGCTTTTTTAAGTTTTCCAGCAATTTTTTCACATTTGCTTTTATCCTTTTCAACTAAAGTGACATTGTATTCGTTTTCAAGAAGTTCTGCTGTCAATATTCCAATCTGACTTCCGCCAAGAATCATTACGTCTTTTATAGGGAAGCATTCTTTTCCGCAGATATTTGTAACATCATCTATGGATTCTGGAGCAGAAATAAAGTAAACAATATCGTTCTCTTTTATAATGGTTTCTGCATTTGTTAAAATGGTGTCTTCATTTCGGTGAAGTGCAATAGACTTGTAGTTTAATTCAGGATTCAGGTAAGAACTTTCTTTGACTGTTTTGTTTTTTAGCGGAGAGTTTTCTCCAATAGAAATACCAAATACGGTCAGTTTTCCGTCTTCAAATTCAAAATCATCCGTAAATACAGATCTTTTGACTAATCTATTAATTTCTTCTGTAGCAAGTAAAACAGGAGAAATAAGCGTGTCGATTCCTAGATCTTGAAATATTTCTTCCCTTCCTTTTCTAAGAATGTCTAAATCAGTTATTCTGGCGATTGTTCTTTTTGCTCCAAATTTTTTTGCAAGAATAGAAACAAGTAAGTTGGTTTCCTCTGAAGAGGTGACAGCTATAAGTAGGTCACAAGAATCTACTTTAGCACTTTCAAGGACTTCAATGGATTTTGCATCTCCTACAATTGTATACACATCAATATGAGAAGCTACATATTGCAGTCTGTCTTCATTCTCATCAATCAAATAGATATCTTGAGATTCACTCGAAAGCATTTTTGCTAAGTGATAACCAACAGCCCCCGCACCAGTAATAATAATCTTCATATTTCAATAATGAATAACATTACAGTACAAATGTAAATATTGATTTGGAGATAATGTTGTTTTGAAAGGGGAAATGATAAAAATATATATAGATGTTCAATTATTGCATGAAAATGATTCTTTCTCTAGCAATACTTTTTCCCTCATTGACTATCTCTAGAATATATAGTCCAGTTCCAAAATCAGTTTGATTTAGCTGAAATTCTTTCAAATTTGATATGGGTTTTGTTTGAATTAATTTCCCTGAAAGATCATATATGTAGGCTTCACATTTATTTAGCGGTTCTGTACGGTCTAACTTTATCGTCATTGATTTGCTTGAAGGGTTAGGGAATGCTTGTATTTTTTTTATATCATATTCATTGATTGCTCCACATGGTCCCATACTAAATATGTTAATGTCATCTATTAGCCAGCCGTCTTTTGGCGCTGCAAGAGAATCGCTTACAAATGTAAATTTCAACAAGTATTGTCCATTTTGTTTAACTGCATAGCAAGGAAACCAAACGGTGCTAGTGTGCCAACCATTGCTTGAGCCAGTAAAGCCTATGTTATTGTCAAATATTGTGTCTGAATTGCTGTACCATGAATCTTGTGTTGCTATACCGTAAACTGCTATGTCTTGCATTATTGAATCTATAGGCTGTCCCATTCCTGGTTCATACCATAGTTGGTCATATAACTTAGTCCAGCTATTACCCCCATTAACGGATAATTCTATGAATCCAGCCGAATGCAAACTATCCATGTCGTATTTATGTTTAAAGGTGATAACTGGTGTGTAGTCAAACCCAAAGTCAAATTCAACTATAAAAGAAGCGTTAGAATTTATTGGGTAAGGGTTTATAGTGTCAGTTATAATACCTTTGTTTGCAGAGTAAGCTGAGTCTAGAATGGTTTTTTGAGGAGTGCCTATTTGCCATAAGCTATCTGTGGAATTTGAATCTACCCATACATTTGATTGAGGTGATTCAAAGTCAATAAACCAATTTTGTGAAAATGAGCCAGTGTAAACACATAAGAAGAATATGAGAATTGTAATCTTTTTCATACTCTAATGTACGAAAAATAGTTTAAGCAGATTGAGCTTCAAAGAAGTTTCCGTTTCCTTTTTCTATAATATTTTTTAATGGTTTGAAGTATGTTCTTAATAGTGGCCACTTGTCGTCATACCTTTCTAGTAGTGTATTAATTGGCTTTTTGTACTTTTTCAGATTAAAGGTAATTGCAGAGGGTGTTATTTTTGGTACACAAAGTTCAGAAACAGTATTCCCATTTATTTTCCACTCTCTTTGATGAGCCTTACTTGCTGCGATTTCGTACTTATCTAACATTTCTACTATGTTAGAGTATTTGTCGTTTTTGTAAACAGCTACATCCACATGTTTTCTTTCTTCTATTGAAATGTGCTCTGGCTCTATCAAAAGAGTAGAAGAGTAGTTGATTGTTAAATTCATTGCCATGTGAATAGCTCCACGAATAGCTTTTTCTATTGTTTCTAAATCTGTTATCTTAGATATGATAAAATCCTTTGACTCTTCTGATAATGCAACAGAGGTGTTCATCTCCTTGTTGATTTGAGAAACCAAAGAATTCATAAAGTGTTGAAGGCTTTTTTTGTAATTTTCTTTCAATAATAAGTTTTCCTCCTTTGTGTTTTCTAAAGCTACTTTTTGATTTTGCAAGTTTTGGAGTACTAAGCTGTGTGTTTCTAAATTACTATAACCTTCTTTAATGCGTGCGTCAAAAATGTTAAATAGTAAATTTCCAATTGTAGCTTTTTGCTGTGTTGTTATTTTAGATCCAGTAGACATTCCAAATATACCAGCATGCGGAACTTTTATTATTAGCATGTCAAACATTCGGTCAAAAGGAGAGATGAACTTTAAGCATAGGTAATTGTTGTCATCTTCATCTTCTAATGTTAATTGCTGAATTTTCTTTTTGTTTTTCGAGGTTTGGTTTGAATCTTCATTAAGGAAGTGGAGCATGTCTTTTCTAAACCAAGCGTGTGGAGCTTTTGTTTTTCTAGCTTTTTGTAATAAATGAACTTTATTCTTTAAAGGTAGTTTTCTTGCTCCTAGTTCTGAAAATGTTTTTAACTCAACTTCTTTATTGGGGCTGCAGTAGGCAGCATAAGCTTCTGTAACACCAGGAATATAGTTCTTGAGGTTGTTAGCAATATAGCTTAATGGGTGCTCTATGAATGTGTAACGCAGCATGCTTAAGTACAAAGTTAAGTAAATTATTAAGATTATACTCAATTAATTAAGTAATGTTTCAAGTAATTATTAAGTGGTACTTTATTAAAAAGTTAAGTAGCTAAATATTGCTCAACTATTGTAAACATTGAGTATTGGTGTCGTATACTTGTTTGGTGAAGTGATTGTGAATTTTATATTAAGTCAATAGTTAAGTAGAAGTGAAGTTAAAAAAGCAACTATATAGATTGAAAGAATTACCTGTATTGGTAAGAATAGTTTACGGGGCTATTCTGGTTTTCGGTATAATAATCAAGCTGATTTTGAAATTAATCTTCAGTCTATTGATTTTGATTTTGAACAAGGTAAATACATTTAATACTAGAGTAATCAAGCCACTATTAAATTCTTTAAATGAGTATATCTACAATAGGGCTTGCGGTGTTTTTGATTATAAAGATGATTAAGAAATGAAAAAAGATAAGTGGTATAATAAAATATTGGGTTACGATACTGAAGCTAAAGAGATGGGTTTTAAAGATAAGAGGTTAGAGGTATATGAGCTTTTTAAAAAGAATAGATATAAAAAGCCTTCAGAAAGAGAAGAGCAAAGTTTCATAAAGAAGAATATTTAGCGGGTAGTTATTTTCTTGATTACTACCTTTGTCGTAATTGAATAATACAAAAAGCATAAGAATTATAATGTCAACTGCGGGAATTAAGATACTGTGGTTGTTTTTATGTGTGCTTCTGTTTGCGGGGTGCGGGGAACAAAGGTCAATCTCAGTGATAACAAAATCACAAAGTCCATTTCAAATATTGAGCGATACAATTATTACTTCAGATGTTTCAATTGAACCGGGGGTTGTAATTGAGTTAGCAGATTCTGTTAGTGTTACTTTTAGGGGGAGTGTTAGCCTAATAGGGAGTCAAAACGAGAGGGTAGTGGTTCAGCCCATAAACTCTAGTTGGGAGTATTTGAAATTTGAAGGTGACGATTGTAGCTATTATTTTGAATACGTTACAATCAATAATGGAAAGCTTCTGTTCAAGACTGCTTCAATTATTGAATTGCTAAATGTTAACTTCAATAATAATGCTCTTCAACAACAAAAGAATGGGCTCTTAGTGATGTTGGAAGGTGGTTCGTTTTATGGGGATAGCATAAATATGATAAGTAATAATACGGGAGAAGGTATTGTTGTATCAGCTCTTGATAATATGACAATAAAAAACTCAGTCTTTACAGATGTAAATGACGCTGTTGAACTTATGGTTTGTAAGAGTGGGTTAATTCTAGATTGTAGTTTTAATCAATGCATTCATGATGATGGTGTTGATTTAGACGGATGTGAAAATGTCGTTATTTCAGGAAACAAGTTTACAGGTATAGCGGATAATTGTATTGAAGTAGGGTTAGATAACTATAGCCAATCCTTTTCTATGGGGATACTTATAAAAAACAATAGCTTTTCCAACTCGAAAGTAGGTGTGTTTTCCAAAGATTATAGTGAAATTAAATATGATAATAACACGTTTCTAAATTGTGAAAAGAATATTGAAATAGTAGACACTGCCTATGTAGTTTTTTAATTGTCTCTATTATCCTTACTTTCGAAACCTGAAAAAAATAAGTATGACGAAGATTAAGTTTGGAACAGATGGTTGGAGAGCGATTATCGCTAAAGAGTTTACCGTAGATAATGTTGTAAGAATTTCTGAAGCAACAGGTAATTGGACAAAGAATAACTTTGAGAACCCTTCAATTGTGTTGGGGCACGATTGTAGGTTTGCAGGTGAAATGTTTGCTGAAACTGCAGCAAAAGTATTTGCTTCTCAAGGTATTAAAGTTTTGTTAGCAAAGAATTTTGTTTCTACTCCTATGGTTTCTTTAGGAGCTGTTAGGTTTGATACTTCAATTGGAGTTGTCTTAACTGCTAGTCATAACCCGCCTTCTTATAATGGATATAAATTAAAAGGTGGTTTTGGTGGACCATTAAGTCCAGAGCATGTTCAGGAAGTTGAAGATATTATTTCAGATAATGTAAATATTGATGTTGCATCAATGTCGATTGAAGATTTCGTAAAAGAAGGAATGATTGAATATGTTGATCTTGAAAAATTATATCTAGACGCAGTTCGTGAAAACTTTGATCTAGAAGCTATAGCAAATTCAGATATGAATTTCGCTTATGATGCTATGTATGGTGCTGGACAAAACGTGCTAAAAAAATTGTTACCTGAAATGACATTCTTGCACTGTGATGAAAACCCATCGTTTATGGGGCAAGCTCCAGAACCAATTGATAAAAATTTACAAGAGTTTTCTCAGTTAATTAAATCTAGAGGGAACATCGCCGCTGGTTTAGCCACTGATGGTGATGCTGATAGAATAGGACTGTATAATTCGAAAGGAGAGTTTGTTGATTCTCATCATATTATGTTATTGTTGATGCATTACTTGCATAAGACAAAAGGATTGAGTGGGAAAGTTGTTGTTGCAGCATCTACGACTCCTCGTGTTGGACGTTTAGCAGAAATGTGGGGATTGGATTTCGATATGGTTCAAATTGGTTTTAAATACATTGCGGCTCAAATGTTAGTTGAAGACGTTTTAGTTGGTGGAGAGGAGAGTGGTGGAATTGCTATTAAAGGGCATATTCCAGAAAGAGATGGTATTTGGATGGGATTGGTTCTTTTCGAATTCATGGTGAAATCAGGAAAATCATTAGAAGAGTTGGTTGAAGAAATCTATTCTTTGGTTGGAGAGTTTAAATACTGGAGAGATGATTTACACCTTTCTGAAGATTTAAAACAAGAAGTCATTGCAAATTGTAAAGCTGATAAATACAAGTCGTTTGGCGAATTTCAAGTTCAAGAAGTTCAAACAATTGATGGGTTTAAATATATTCTTAGCGAAGACGAGTGGTTAATGATTCGTCCCTCTGGTACAGAGCCTGTGCTAAGGGCGTATGCAGAAGCAAAAACCCTAGAAGGAGCAAAGGCAATACTAAAAGCTGCTAAAGCTGAGTTGGGGATTGGATAACTAATTTTGTTTTTTTAACCATTAATTGATGTCGTCATTGCGAACAAAGTGAAGCAGTCTCTTCGGCGATTAGATTGCTTCGTTTCATTTTATTTCACTCGCAATGACGATATTTATTAGTCCATAAACCTATCATCGGTAAGTGTAAGTAGAAAATTTTCTAAATCCACTAATTCTTGCTCGCTTAATCCAAGCGGCTCTATCATAATGGAGTCAAGGTTAATTGGGTTGCTAACAAACTTATATGGGTTGTTATAGAATTCCAATACTTCTTTTAGCGTTTTAAAACTTCCATCATGCATATAGGGAGATGTGATGGCAATGTTTCTTAGTCCTGGTACTTTGAACTTTCCTAAATCGGAATCATTGTTTGTTTCGTTGTATCTTCCTTTGTCATTGTATTTGATCTCATCGTACAATCCAATGTTTCTGAATTCATCTCCTGTGAAGTCTGGTCCAAAATGACAATCGAAACATTTAGATTTATCTGCATTAAATATATCGTGTCCACGTTTTGCTGATTCTGATATAGCGTCTTCGTCACCTGCCATGTATCTATCAAAAGGGGTGTTTGAAGTTTCTAAACTACGTTCGAATTCAGCAATTGCATGGGTCATGTTTTCTATAGTAATTTCTTCGTTGTAGATATCCTTGAACCATTTGACATAGTTGGTGTTGTTTCTGAGTCGCTTAATTGCTTCATCTATAGGGAGTGACATTTCCAAGTGGTCTTCAATCGGGAAGACCGCTTGTTTTTCTAGTGTAGAAGCTCTTCCGTCATAAAAGAAAATATCTCTTTGCATGTTCATGGCAGAAGGTGTATTTCTTTTCCCTAAACGACCATCAACTCCAATACTAAAAGGCATTGTATCTGCAAAAGCAAATTCAGGAATGTGGCAAGTAGCACAATTGATGCTTTCATCCAGCGAAAGTAAGTTTTCGAAAAAAAGCTTTTCTCCTAATTCAACTTTATCAACTGGGTCTTTGTCTTCGGTTGCAACAACTGGTTCAATGGTCCCTTTTTCTGAGTTGGAACATTGAGAAAATAACAGAAGGGTTAACAGTCCAAGTGAAAACAAGTTTTTCATAATGTAATTTTGCTGCAACAATAATCAAATATTCTTTGCTACAAAATGATAAATGTTACATAGTTAAATTTACACCCAAATGAATCGACATTGCGAACAAGGTGAAGCAATCTCATTGTCAAAGAGATTGCTTAACTTTATTTTATTTCACTGCAATGACGATAATGTTAGTGAATTTTATAAATTACTCAAATTCTTATCCTTTGGATATTTAACTTGGAATTTAAAGTTGACTTCTGCGGTTTCTCCTGGCTGAATGGTCAATTTCCATTTTAATTTACCAGTTGTTTCATCGTATTCTGCAGAGCTATTTTCTAGCATTTCAACTTGAATTTCTTTAATTCTAGAAAGAGGTATTTGGTCAATTAGCTCTATTTCAATAGCTTTTGACTTGTTGTTTCTTACCTTAATTTCATAGCCTCTAGTAGATTTTTTGTTTCCTGCAAATGCTGTATTCTTACAGAAGTCTTTTATTTTTTCTCTTGTAATTACTATTCCTTTGTCGCGTCCCATTGAAACCGCAAGTGTGTCATCTGTAGTGTTTGTGTTTAAATAAGATTCACCGATATAGGTTCCCTCAAAGTAGACGTTGGCATATCCTGGGAGCATGTTGTAATCTCCCCATCCAACAATGTTGGCAAGTAGAAATGCATCCTTATCTACTTTAGGTGCTGCAAAATATTGGTATCCTACTGGAAGGTCATAGTCCTGGATCTCTATCAGCTCCGATTCCCCATTACTTTTGATTGTGTAAGGAAGTGCAATTTCAAATTCTGTATTTACATTGCTTTGTGTTACTGAAGTAAAAGAAGAAGAGGATAATGAGATTTCTTCTTTTCGAGCACTTGTAAAAACGGCTTTCGATTCTTCATCTGCTACTTCAACATCATAAGAGCCTGCAGGTGCACCTCCATAAGCAGCTGCGTATTTTCCTCTTCCTTTACTTTTATTTTTTGTAGCTTTATATACATCGAAATAAGCTAAGTACCAAGGGTTGATTACAGGTTGTGTGTTGTTGATGGCTGGGTTTCCAGTTGATAATGTGATGTTAACCTTTTTCCAATCAAACCCCGTGTTTTGAATTACATCCGCTTTGTAGGTTAATGCAATAGGTTTGTCAATATCCTTGGTTCGAATATCGTAAGTCGGTACCCAAGAAGCGTTATTGGTTATATAGCTTAATTCAAACTTTGTAGTTGATTTCACTTTCGATGCAACTTTGACAATAACATCACTTGTATATTTCCCTCGTTGACTGTTTGCATTTCTCAGTTCTTTGTCTAGGCGAGAAATTGTTTTGTTCAATTTGGTTTTACTTCTTTTAATGTCTAGCAACTTTGTTTCAATTTCTTGTAATCTTTCTCTGTAGAAATCTGCCATATCCATTAGGTCTTCAATGTCAACACCGTTTTGTTCTCCTCGAATTGATTTGTTAGCTAGCAACATACTTTTCTCTTCTTTGTAAACAATTTCATGGCTGTTTCGGATATCCAATTTAAAACGCATGTTTTCAAGACTATCCTTTAAATCAATAATTCTTTTATCGTTTTCGTGACTTTTTAGATAGTTAACTTTGTGACCAACTGATAGGATTGTAACCGCTTCGCTATTAGCTTTAATTTGGAGACTACTTTTGTTAATGTATTGTGTTAGATTTTCAAAAACGATTGTCCTTGATCCAGCAGGAACAGAAACTCTTGCTTCGTGTGTTACTTGTGCGCCGCTTAAAAACACAGTGACATCTGTAATTTTAGAATCTGTTTTTATTTCATTTTGTTGCCCATGAGCCCCAATGCATAAAAATAATGCGATTATAATGCTGAATTTCTGTATCATTTTAACAAAGTTTAATTGTATGTGTAAAAGTAAATGAATCCCAATCATATCAAGACCTACAATTTATTAGTTTTGCACAAACATTAGAAGTTATTCAATAGTTAAAAATGAAAAGACCTTTAATATTAGTTACAAATGACGATGGCTTTACCGCTAAAGGGATTAAGTCATTGATTGATGCTGTTTCGGAATTTGGTGATTTAATGATTGTAGCTCCAGATAAACCGCAGTCTGGAATGGGGCATGCAATTACAGTGAATGAGCCTTTAAGAATTACAAAATCAGATTATTTTGGAAGTCATGAATTATATATTTGTTCAGGTACACCTGTAGATTGTATTAAAATGGGGATTTATAAATCTAAGGGTAGAATGCCGGATTTGATTGTTTCAGGGATAAATCATGGCTCAAATGTATCGACAAACGTTTTGTATTCAGGAACCATGTCGGCTGCAGTGGAAGGAGCATTAGAAGGAATTCCAAGTATTGGTTTTTCTTTGTTGGATTATGACATGGATGCAGATTTTGAGCCTTCCATGCATTTTGTAAAGAAAATAGTGAAAGAAGCCTTGGATAAGAAAATGGAGAAGGGGATTTGTCTAAATGTCAATGTGCCAAAACTTCCATTGAGCGAGATAAAAGGAGTTAAGGTATGCAGACAAGCAAGGGCATTTTGGGATGATACATTCGATGAAAGGACTGATCCATTAGGTAAAAAATATTATTGGTTAACAGGAGAGTTTCATGATCATGATAATGGGACAGATACAGATATGTCTGCTTTGGATAATAATTATGTGTCGATTGTTCCGACACAGTTTGATATGACGGCTCACCATGCAATTAGTCACTTAAACCAATGGGAATTATGAAATTAACTGGATGGAAAAAAAAGTATGATACAGCTTGGGTTGGGATAGTTCTAGGCTTGATTTTACCACCTTTAGGTTTTTTATTGTCAAAATATGTGAAAAGCCCTAATAGTAGCTATTATAATTATTGGCAATTGTTTCTTGATTCTTCTCTAGAAATTAATAAAGAAATTCTCATTTTTAGTTTGTTGCCAAGTATGTTAGCTTTTTACTTTACATTCTTTTTATTTAAAATGGATGTTGCTTCTAAAGGGTTAGTCGGTGTTACACTATTTGTTGCTGGTTTTGCGTTTTTGTTTTTGTTTTAGAATTTATGATGATTAAGCATTTAATGATAGCGGTTCTCTTTGTTGGTAATTTCGGTTACTCTCAGGTAGTAAAGTTTGAATTAGATAAATACGGAGGAGAAAAATTAGGGGATCACAAGAGGAAATTTGGATTACCTCTTTATTTAGAAAAAAAAAATATTTACTATGCGGAGCTTCCAATTAGGTTCTTTGGTGATACAATGCAGTTACGGATAACAAAAAAAAAGGACTCCTATTTTCCAAAAGACATTGAATGTGTTAATCAAAAAGAAAATTCTTGGAAATTCAGTTATGACAAAGAGAAGCGTTTGATTACAATTACTGAAGGAGATTTAAAAAAAGTAATGCATTTGTATGATTTACCTTCAAGTGAAGGAAGGCTAGTGTCAGTAAATTCTACAAATGAAAAAATAGCGGTTGACACATCTGAATGGATTGGAGTTGAACGTAAAAGGATTATGTATGGAGATATAAAGATTGAAGGGGGACTATATTCAATTGCTATTCAAGATTTAAATGTGATATCTCCTCATGGTTATGATATAGGGAAAATTTCCATAGAAAAATCTGGTTCTAGATTTAAAGCAATGATTCCAAATGCCAGGTGTAATTTCGTTTCAGAAACTAAGTATTTGGATTTTCATGGAAACTACTTTGAGATAATTCGAATTGAGCAGGAATTTATAGAAATTGAAAAATGTAATGAAATTGTGGAAGACTCTTGCATTTACATAGATACGCATGTAAGAGCTACTAGCTATGTTTTTGAAGGAGATGATTTAGATTATCGCTCATTCTTAGAGGATGGTAAGTATTTAGTTTTGAGTATTTTCTCAGAGTATTGTCCGCCTTGCATTAAAGATTTCCCTAAGTTAAATAACTTGCAAAAAAAATACAAAGAAAAAATAACCATACTCGGCTTGTTTGATGGACAGCAAAAGGATTTGACCAGGCTAGAAGAAACGTTTAGCGTTATTCATCCATTAGGAATCTTGAATCCAGAAATAAAAAGAGATGTACTTCAACATGCTGTTCCATATAAGGTAGTAATATCGCCTGAAGGAGAAATTATTAAATTCGGAATTAGAAGTACAGAAAAGTTAGAGGAATTATTAGATAGTTTATTTTGAGTAAATACTACATCATAGCAGGAGAAGCTTCCGGAGATTTACATGGGGCTAATTTGATTAAGGAGATTAAGAAATTAGATTCTAATGCAGAGTTTAGGTGCTGGGGTGGTGACTTGATGAAAGAGGAAGGAGTAGAGTTGGTAAAGCATTATAAAGACCTTGCGTTTATGGGGTTTTTAGAAGTGGTAAAAAATATCAGGACTATTTTAGGGAATATGAAATTTTGCAAAGGCGATATCTTAAATTATCAACCTGATACCGTTATTTTTATTGATTACCCTGGGTTTAACCTTAGAATTGCTGAGTTTGTACATCAAAACAATATTCCGACTTTGTATTATGTGTCTCCACAAGTTTGGGCATGGAAACAGTCAAGAGTAGAGAAGATTAAAAAGGTGGTTGACAAGATGTTTGTTATTCTTCCTTTTGAAAAGGATTTCTACAAGAAATTTGATTATGAAGTAGAGTTTGTTGGTCATCCTTTGATTGATGCAATAGAACAATTCAAAGAAAAGGCTGTTTTAAAACAAGCGTTTTGCGAAAAACACAATTTGAATGATAAGCCAATAATAGCATTACTTCCAGGTAGTAGAAGTCAAGAAATTGAGAAGAAATTGCCTATAATGCTTTCTGTTGTTTCTCAATTTAAAGAATTTCAATTTGTTATTGCAGGGGCACCTGCAAGGTCCAAGGAGTATTATGCGCCTTTCCTAGTGAGTGATAGTGTTCATGTAATTGTAAATGATACTTATAATTTACTGAATAATTCGCATACTGCATTGGTTACTTCGGGTACAGCCACATTAGAAACAGCTCTGTTTAAGGTTCCTCAAGTTGTATGCTATAAGTCAAGTGCTTTTTCATATCGTATAGCAAAAATGCTTGTCGGTAAAAGGATTAAGTTTATATCCTTAGTGAATTTAATTGCTAATAAAGAAATTGTTAAAGAGCTAATACAAAAGGAGCTAACTAGCTTTAATTTAAGTAAAGAATTAGAGATAGTAGTTTCGGGAGAAGGAAGAGAGTTGATGTTAAAAGAGTATGAGGTCTTAGAGCGAAAGTGTGGAGGCGTAGGAGCTTCATTCAATACTGCAAGTGGGATGTTGAAAACTCTAGAAGAACTCAAAAGAAGCAAATCCTAAAGAACTTATTTTTGCAAACAATGAAAACATTTGCAGCAATACTATTTTTTATTCTCATTGGTAAACCAATGTTTGCTGATAGTGAAATTATGGATATTGGCGTTTTTAGAAACGTTAAAACCTCTCATATTTTATTCAATTACCTGGATGATAGTTATACTTTTTATTCAGATACAGCCTTTTTCACCTTGCAAAAAGGTGAGTCTGTAAGAATTCAGAATGTAGGTGGTAAAATCCGTATTAAACAAGGAGAGATTGATATTGGGACATATAAATCTATTTCAATTAAGAGAAATCACGAAGATGGTGCTTTTAAGATAAGGTGTTTAAGTCCTTCTACGAAAGAAAGAAAGTATCAAGGAAATTTAAAGGTTTTAACGGACGGTAAGTATTTAAAAATTATAAATCAAGTTCCTTTAGATGAGTATCTGGTTGGTGTTATCGAATCTGAATCAGGCAATAACGAATCAAAAGAATATTATAAAGTTCAGGCTGTTATTAGCAGGACTTATGCGTTGAAGCATAAAGGGAAGTTTATTCATGAAGGTTTCATGCTTACAGACTTAACAAATTGTCAGGTTTATAAAGGCAAAATGTATAAAAACAAAAATATAATTGATGCTGTAAAAGAGACGAAGAACTTTGTGTTAGTAGATAGTGATATGAATTACATTACCGCTGCCTATTATTCCAATAGCGGCGGTCAGACTGTTAATAGTGAAGATGTATGGAGCAAACCGCTTTCTTATTTAAGAAGTGTTAAAGATCCTTATTCCTATGGAAAGACAAACTCGAAATGGACAAAAACGATAAGTAAGGAAAAGTGGTTGTCCTATTTGGATAAAAAACATAATTACCCAATTGACAATCTAGAGGATATAGAAAAAGCTTTAACCTTTAAACAAGAGTCAAGAAGAAAGTACTATGTTGATTGGAAATACCACATTTTACTTACAGATATTCGGAAAGATTGGAAATTGAAAAGCACCTATTTTAATGTTGAAGAAAAAGGGGAGGATGTTGTATTGTCAGGTAAGGGTTTTGGACATGGAGTAGGGCTTTCCCAAGAAGGTGCTATGAACATGTGTGATATGGGGTATGGATTTCTAGATGTTTTACTATTCTATTATACACAAGCGCATTTAATCGATCTCGAAATGATGGATTTCTATTTGTCGTATTAGAATCAAATTATTTAATTATCTCTCTACTTAGCGAAATCACCGTGACTCCATCTTCCTTTGTCAATTAAGCCGTTTGCATAATAAAGAACTCCTTTTCCGTGTTTGTTGCCATCTAGCCAGTGACCAACGTACTTGTCACCATTAGCCCAATAATAGGTTCCTTTACCATCTTTTTGTCCATTTTTCCATTGACCGACATATCTGTCACCTCCAGAATAATGATATCTTCCTTTTCCATTTTGTTTTCCATTTTTCCAACCACCATGGTATTCATCTCCTGAAGACCATGTACATGTACCTTTCCCGTGTTCTTCACCTTGCATCCATGAGCCAACATATTTAGTTCCAGACCCCCAAATTCTTGTACCTCTACCATGGATTTTTCCGTTTTTCCATGTTCCAGTATAGGTTCCATTATTAACATAGTGATAAACTCCATGTCCACTTCTTGTTCCGTCTTTCCAATTACCATCATAAGTAGCTCCACTTACCCAAGTAAATTTTCCTGCTCCATTTTGTGCTCCATTCTTCCATTGCCCTTCAAAAGTGTTCCCTGAAGCCCAAACCATTTTTCCATGCCCATTTAATTGCCCCTTTGAAATATGGCCTACATAAACACTTCCATCTTTGTAGTCAATTGTTTTTTGCCCAAAGAATGTTAAGGTAACTAGTAATAAGGAGCTTAATAATGCTGTTTTCATAATTGTGGTATTTTATCGAACCAAGGTTGTGTTTTTTCCAATTGAGCCGCTAATCTATATAAAATATTGTCTTCTCCAATTCTTCCTGTAAACATTACGCCAACAGGTAGGTTTTTTTTACTCCAGTGCATAGGCACAGACATTGATGGTTGTCCTGTCATATTGGCTATTGGGGTGAAAGGAGTATAGCCAAAAGTTTTTTCGGCAATTTTATCAGCTTGAGACTTCAATAATTTACCTAAACCTAATGATGTAATTACTGATGCCAATTTATCTTCTGTTTTCGTGTTTAATTGTTCTCCAATTTTAGGTGGGATTGTAGCGTTTGTGGGTGTTAACATTAAATCATAATCATCATGAAAAAGACCTATGTTTCGGGCTAATCTTCCCCATTGTTTCTTGGCGTGAGCAAAATCTCCAGAATTAAATGTATTTCCCAACAAAGCCATAGATCGAGTGTTTATTTCTGCGTCTTTACTCGTTACTTTTCGACCTAAGTATTTTTCCAAGTCTCTTAATTCAGAAGCTACTTCACCAAATATAATTGTAGTGAACCCAATTTTTAAGTCATTTTTATCCCATGGGTTTTTAACCTCTGTTACTTCATGTCCAAGGTTTTTTAATATTGAAACCGTATTTTGAACTGCGTCTATACATTCTTGATCTATCTCATGTCCAAGTGTGTGTTCAGTTGAGTAGGCTATTTTCAGTCTTCCTGGTTCAATTTTAGTTTCTTCTAAAAAACTTCTTTCTGGTTTTTGAAAAATAAAAGGTTCACCTGACCCTGGGCCAATAATAGCATCTAAGTAAGCGGCACTGTCTCTAACAGAGCGACTAATACAGTTTTCTGCAACTGCACCTTGCCATGATTCGCTGATAATGTTACCTAGAGATACTCTTCCTCGACTTGGTTTTAGTCCAAATAAACCACAGTAAGCTGCTGGGTTTCGAATTGAGCCACCTCCATCGTTTGCGGTTGCAATTGGGGTGATGCCTGATGCAACTGCAGAGGCAGATCCGCCACTAGAACCTCCTGGTGAATGGCTTAAGTTCCATGGGTTTCTAGTTGGGCCATGTAATTTTGGTTCTGTATATAGTGTCAAACCGAATTCTGGTGTATTGGTTTTAGCAAAAGTAATTAGTCCAGCATTTTTTATTTTAGTTGTCACGAGACTATCTTCAGTGGATATGAAATTTTTGTAACCGGAGCACCCAAAGTTCATTGGAGTTCCTTTTAAGTGTGTTCCAATATCCTTCATTAGAAATGGAACGCCAGCAAATACGGTGTTTTCATCAATGTTTCCTATTGAGTCTTTTGCAAAATCATATAGCTTATGTATTACAGCGTTTGTTTCAGGGTTTACTTCCTCTAATCTATTGATTGCGATGTTTAATAGTTCGATAGGGCTGGTTTCCCCAGTTCGTACTAACTCGGCTAAGCCAATTGCATCTTGATTTCTATACTCTTCAAAGGTCATGATTCAAATGTTGTGAAAAAATATGGTATATCGAAATCTTTTGTTGGCAAAATTCAACTTTTTACCAATCAACATTCACAAGGAGGTTTTTGTCAATTGTTTCGATGTATTAATAAAAAAAAACGATAAACTATTTTTTTTTACCGATTAAAGACTATATATTTGAATCGAATTGAGCTGGTTACTCAATTCTATCTGAGAAAATTAGCTCTTAGGTTTTAGGTTTGGAAAGCTCAACATTTGTTGGGCTTTCTTTTTTTATATACATTTCACCTTCGCTCAGAGTACAATAAAACAGTTTGCACAATTCATACAGTACAATAAACAAAAGTTGTAGTGTTAAAGAATAATCTTTCCCTTTTGTCCAGCGTATAATATCTCTTCTACTCTTGGAAGTTTTAGAAAATCATTCGGGTTGTTTGGTCCAATTTTACTTATTTCATTGAGTCTAGCCATTTGCTCATCAGACAATGAAAAATCCAAAACCTTTAAGTTTTCTTCGCATTGTTTTAGAGAGCGTGCTCCAAAAATAGGAGAGGATTTCTCTACAATTTGCATAGCCCATCGAATAGCTACCTGAGATGGAGTGTAACCAATCTCCTTGCTAAACTTATTGATTTCGGCTGATATAGCTAAATTTCTATCGCTTAATCTTGGGGAGACTCCTTTTGTCATTCTCTTTGGGTCGCTATTGTTTTCTTCTAGGTATTTACCACTTAATAGACCAGCTGCTAAGGGGCCAAATCCACAGAATGTCATATCATCATGGTTGCACAATGGAATAATTTCTCTATCCGCTGTTTTTTCAGTTAGACAATATTCTACTTGGTAAGCTGCAAATTGATTCCAGCCTCTAAGTTCAGCTAGGGTATTGCAGCGACTTGTAATGTATGCAGGTGTGTCGGAAATTCCAATCGACAATATCTTTCCTGAAGCTAATAAGTATTCTAGGTTTCTCATTAGTTCCTCTGGAGCTACTAAAAAATCCCAAGCATGAACATAGTACAGGTCAATATAATCCGTTCCTAATCGCTTTAAAGAACCTTCAATACTTTGGGTCATGTTTTTTCGACTATTACCAGACAAGTTAATTTTACTAGACTCTGTAAGAGAGTATTTCGAAGCAATGACTAAGTTTTCCCTTTCAGATTTTACAAACTCGCCTAAATACTTTTCTGATGTTCCTGTTGTGTAAATATTTGCTGTGTCGAAGAAGTTTCCACCAGCATTCACAAAGGTATCATACACGCGTTTAGATTCATCTTTGTTTGATCCGAAGTTCCAGTCTGTTCCAAAGGTCATTGTTCCTAAACATAACTCTGAGACTTTTATTCCTGTTTTACCTAGTAATTTGTAATTCATAGTTGAAATTTGATTTGGTAAATATAATAGTAAGAAATATAGAGGAGAAACTTATTCTGGAATATGCCACTTAAATTTTTTAAACAATTCGATCCAATCCTTTGGGAAATGAGCCTTTAGGCTTAATTTTTCTTTGCTGTTTGGATGGGAAATAGTTATTGAATCGGCATGTAGAAACATATTATTCCAGTTGAAATCTTGCTCAAACATTCTGTTGTGAAACCGATCTCCGTATTGGTAGTCCCCAACAATTGGATGACTTATTTTATTTGCATGAATTCTTAATTGATGCATTCTACCTGTTTTAGGGGTAAACTTCACCAAACTATAGCGAGATGTCTCATAGGGATGTACAGGGATGTCCAGTTCTATCGTTTCTAATGTTTCATATTCGGTTAGGGCGTCTTTGTATTTTCTGGTCTCTGCATTTTTTGTAGGCGTGTCAATTATTCCAGCTGGCTGACAAAAGCCTCTAACAACAGCGAAATATGTTTTCTGAACTTCAGCATTTTCAAATTGTTGCTGAAAGTCTTTTACAAATTCTTTTTCTTTAGCTAATAAAAGCACACCTGAAGTTTTTCTATCTAATCGATGAATTGGATAATAATCCTTTCCGTATTGTTCTTTTAACAAAGTAACTAAGTCAGCATCTTTTATGTTTCGGGCAAAGTAAGATGCGTAAACGAGAACATTGTTAGGCTTATTGACAGCGATGACAAAGTCATCCTCATATATTGTTTCAATTTGCATATTAAAATATTGATAGCTGATTGCTTTCTAGCTCCAGTAAATATTTCTTTCGCCAAACACCACCTGCGAACCCTGTTAAGCTGCCATCAGATCCTATTACTCGGTGACAAGGAACAACAATTGGGATTGGGTTTTTTCCATTTGCTGTTCCAACGGCTCGAATAGCTTTTAAATCGCCTACAGCAATTGACTGTTCTTTATAGCTTCTGGTTGTTCCATATGGTATCTCTAATAATGCATTCCAGACTTTGATTTGAAATTCTGTTCCTTGTAAGTCTAATGAAACATCAAACTCTTTATTGTTTCCGTTAAAGTAGTTTGTCAATTCTTTTTTTAGTTGGGATAGGTGATTTACCTGCGTTTTCGTATTTGCAGAAATATATTCAGGAGGGGTATCTGTTTTATCCATAAAATGAATTGTGCAAACTCCTTTATTAGTTGCTTCTATTAGAAGATTTCCTACTTTAGAGTTGATTATTTCCCAGGATTTGTTTTTCATATATTTGAGCAAATACTTATTTGTAAATCTAAACTTAATTATTATTGGTTAGGGTATTTAACCTTTAATGTGTTTTATTAATGTAGACACAAAGAACCTTTTATTTTTGTGAAGTAATTCAAACAATATGAGAAAAATAACCATAATACTTTTGCTTCTGGTTGCTTCAGTGGCGAACGCACAAGACTCTACATTAACTAGGGACTTGGAAACATGGACTTCAGTTGGAGGTCAAAAAAAGTTATTAGATAAAAAACTTAATCTTTCGGGGCAGTTGCAATTTAGACTGGATGATAATACAAGTCGTTTGTATCAATATTTTGTGAATATAGGAGGTGATTATGAAATAGTAAAAGGATTAAAACTAGGAGCAGGCTACCGTTTTATTAAAGATGGTAATAAAACAAAAGGGTTTGACACTGAACACCGATTTAATGTGGATTTAGGGTACGGTCATAAAGTAGATCGTTTAAAATTAAATTACCGATTACGTTATCAATCAAGGTCGAATTCAGCAGTTGCAAATTCACCAACATCTAAATACAGGTTAAGGCTGAAAGCTGATTATAATATTAAAAAATGGAAGTATGATCCATTTTTTGCAACAGAGTTCTTTTACGCAAATGAAACCGAGACTATTAATTATGTTGAAGAAATTACTGAGGTTAATGCTGTAAAAGGAATGCAAAAATATAGGCTGCAAGTAGGAACTAAATTTAAAACAGGGAAAGTAGGGACGTTTAAGATTTACTATATGCTAGAGCATCAATTTGCGAATTATGGTACGAGTTATGGAATTCCGGTTAACTGGAATATTATAGGATTGAATTACACATTTAAATTATAAGAAATGAAGAAAATAATAATTTATACAGCAATAATTTCTTTTTTGGTTTCTTGTAAAAAAGAAACAGCGATAGTGTCAGGTGTTGGGTATGATGACTGGACTAATGCAACACATGCTTATGATGCGACACCAAACTATACTGTTGTATTTGAAGAAAAGGTTCATCGAATTGATATTGTAATTGATGCGGATTACTGGACGGTTATGCAAGATGATTTAGAATCACTATACGGAGGATCTAGCCAAGGCCCTCCAGGTACATTTTCTGACGAGAATCCTATTTATGTTCCGTGTCAAGTATATTACAACGATATCCAATGGTATAATGTAGGTGTTCGCTATAAGGGGAATTCAAGTTTAAGTAGTGCCTATCAACAAGGAAATGGTAAGTTGCCATTAAGATTGGAATTCAACCATTTTGAAGATGAAGATCCGTTGTTATGGGGACAGTCTTTTTATGGGTTTCAGCAATTAACGTTCAGTAGCGGATACAATGACAAGTCTTTAATTAGAGAGAAAATAACACCAGATGTTTTTAGGGCATTTGGAGTTCCTGCTCCCCGAACCGCATTCTATAGAGTATATGTTGATTTTGGGGAAGGAGCAACTTACTTTGGTTTATATACTATGGTGGAGGTGATATTTGATACAATGACTGAAACACAGTTTGCTGCTGGAGGGAATGTATTCAAACCAGACGGTGATGGAGCAAGATTAAATGATTTGTCTACGGTTACTAGTGAGTATATTATTAATAAAACAAATGAAGGAGATATAACGGATGTTTATAATATGGTAGAGGCTTTAATAAGTCCTAATCGTACAAGTAATGTAACGCAATGGCGGTCTAATTTGGAAGCAACATTTGATATGCCACAATATTTAAAATACTTAGCGGCAAACCAAACTATCGCTAATTGGGATACATATGGTTTGATGACACATAACTATTACATGTATACTGACCCTACAGATGGTAAACTGGAATGGATTCCATGGGATAATAACGAATCATTGACGACAACTGGTCCGAGAACACCAATGGATTTTGATTTTGGTAATTTAGTTGATGACCAACCGACTTCTGCAGGTGATCACACTTGGCCTTTGTTAAGGTATGTTTACGATGATGCAACCTATCAAGTTGAATACCAACAGCAAATCGACGCATTTATTTTAGATGAATTTAGTGTTTCAAAAATGCAAGATAGAATTAATACTGCCGCTGCTATGATAGAGCCTTATGCGATTGGTGCAGATGGAGAACAAGCAGGATACTCGTTTTTAAATGGTGCCTCAGAATGGACAAGTGCTATTTCTGAATTAAACACTTATGTTCAAACTAGGTGGACTGCTGCTGATGCATATACTCCTTAATAATTTTTTAATGAAAACGACCTTAATTCTACTCTTGCTAATTATCGTGGTTTCTTGTGGTAGTAACAAACAGTATACCCAGCTTGAGTTGGAAGGAATACAGGGAAGTGTAAAACAGATTGATAATTATTCTATACCTGTAGATTCAATATCAGGAATAGATACTTTATCCATGTTTACTCATTATCATTTGTACAAATCAGTAATAGGTAATTCAGAGGGGTTTGTCACATCGAAAAAGTCCTATAGTCGGGGAAAGATTGTATCTTCTTTAGAGAAAGAATTGGATGAGAATAACTACCTAAAAATTTTAAAATCTTTTGATAAGAATAATGAGTTGGTCCTTAGTCTTGAATTTCATTTTGACGAAAAACAAAACGCATTAATTGGAGTAAATAGTAAAGAAGGAATTAATAAAAAAGAGCTAACGTCTTTAATACAATATGATGATGAGAGAAAAGTGTCTTTTGAGTATTCGATAGAAAATGAAGCTGATACACACTACTATTATATTAAGGAATATAATGATTTTGGAAGGGTTGTGAGGCTTGAAAGTCGAGAGTTTAGTTTTCCAGGATTTGTAGAAATTAAAAGGTACAGCGATAAAAATAATCTAGTGGAGTTAGTTTCTATTTCCGATGCTGATTATATGAATTATTCATATAGTTATACTTATATAAAATATGATAGTCAGGGTAATTGGATTTATCGTATTGTTCATAATGATGAAAACGAGGACGTCCTGGAATACAGGAATATTCAATACTTCGAATGATTGTAGATTTAGTTATTTAAATTCCAAGCAAATTATTAGAGTGGTTAGAAATCCTATTTTGCAAGTATTTTATTAATTACTAGTTCGTACTTTACTTTATCGATTCCTTCAAAAAGGTATCTTGTACTCAGAAATAAATAGCATGAGTGAATTTACAACGAACTGGACAAAAGATGAATTGATAGCGTATATACTATTGTACGCAGCAAAAGCAGATTATATTGAGACACCTGAGGAGCAAGAAATTGTTCTTTCTCATATTACGAAAGAGAGGTATGATAAAATTCATGCAGAAATTGACAAGGATAATGATTATGCCTCTGTTCAAAAAATTTATGAAGCCATGCACAAGTTTGATTTTTCCAATAAAGATATTGATGCTATTATTTTGGAAATAAAAGCATTGTTCCTTTCTGATGGGGACTTTGATGAACTTGAGCAAAATCTATTTAGAGGTTTAAAACGCCTACTGCATCAATAATTTACATTTCAATGTAACTTTTCTTGTTTTGATTACACCTACATTGTAGAACGCAATTTATTTTTTGGAAATGAAGGACTCCAAGCAAGAAAAATTCTTAGAACTCTACAAACCAATTCATGATAGGTTTGAGCGCTTCTGCAGAGCAAGGGTTTATGGAGAAATGGAGTTTAAAGACTTAATAAATGAAACTTTATTAGTTGCTTATGAAAAGTTTGAGACTTTAAAGTCGGAGAAAGCATTCTTATCATTTTTGTTTAGTATAAGCGTTCGTATATTGGCGAATAGCCATAGAAAGAAGAAAACGGATTCGTTATCATCTTCTGAAAAATTGAATTCTCATTTAGATGCTAATGCAAATACAGAAAGAGATGCAGAAGTGTATTATTTACATAAAGCACTTTCATTATTGAAAAGCGATCAGCGAGAAGCATTGATATTGTTTGAAATATCGGGCTTTAGTATTAAAGAGGTCGCTAAAATTCAAGAAGCATCTGAATCTGCGGTTAAGCAACGGCTTAAAAGAGGTAGGGAAAAATTGACAGAAATATTAACATTCGAATCAGTTTATAAAACAGGGGAGGTGAACTATGAAAAATAAAGAAAACCATCTGGATAACTTGTTTGAAAAAGCAAAGAATCAAACTCCTGAAGCTTCTTTTGAAGAAACTAAAGGACAATTCCTAAGCGATTTAAAGGCAGGAAAAACTAGCTCATTAAGTCAAGGAATTGCCAAGTCATTTAACTTTAAATATTTAATTATGTTATCAATTGTAAGTGTTGCCATCGTATCAACTGTAATTTATTTTAATTCTAATGCACCAGTTGAAAAAGAAGAAATGGTTATTTCATTAGAGAAAGAACCAGTGATTAAGAAGGTTGAGCCTAAAGAAATTCAAAATGAGGTGTTTATTGTGGAATCTGTAACGATTGAAAAAGAAGTTATACAAACAACTACATCGACTTACAATGATCAAATTAGCGATACGATAGTTGTAAGAACAGAAAGTATTAAAGATACAAATCGACCTGTTTATATAGAGGTTACCAAACCAGTGGTTAAAAGAGGGTTGGATAGCGTTTATCGATTTCCTAAACTGACTCTTGAACAAATTGAGCAGAATAATAAACAAAAGAAATTGATGCTTAAACAGGTTAATAAAATTGATAAAAAGAAATATGCTTATATCCCAAGTGGAACATTTAGTGATCAGGGTGAATCTATTTCTGTACAAGCTTTTTATATGGGGACAACCGAAGTCACGGTTCTGGAGTATAGGACCTTTGTTTTTGATTTATTAATACATAATAGAAAGAATGACTTTTTAATTGCTAAGCCTGATCAGGATCAATGGAATCACATAAATGGTTATACACAAACATTTAATCAACCAATGGTGGATCATTATTTCTCTCATCCTGCATACGATGAGTATCCAATAAATAACATTAGTAGAGCAGGAGCAGAATTGTATTGTAAATGGCTTACCCTTGAAGCAAGTAAAGTTAGAAAAGGGAAGAAGCAACAATTAAATGATTTTAGAATTCCGTCTGATTATGAATGGATGTTGGCAGCCTATGGAGGTGCGGAAAATGATAAAAAAGTTAGTTTTCCATGGGGTACTAATAGCGTTAAAAATGATAAAAATTGCTATTTAGCTAATTACAAACCTAGGGTGGATAGTTTGTGGAATAAAGAATCAGGAAAGTATGAAACTTATGATAGTAAAAGTGTGTTTTTGGATGATGGTGCTTTTCATACTGCAAAAGTTGATTCCTACTTACCCAACAGTTTTGGTTTGTATTGTATGAGTGGAAATGTTGCGGAAATGGTTATTAAATGGAAAGACAAATCACCTGGAACGAAAGGAGGGAGTTGGATCAGTGAATTAGAAGAGTTACAGATTAATGGAGTTGACAAATATTCTGGAGTAACAAAGGGCGAAGCAAATATTGGTTTTAGGGTTGTGATGAGCTTAGTGAATGAATAAAACCACTATGTATAAATCTGAAGCCTCTATAGTTTATAGGGGCTTTTTTGCTTTCAAGAAAAAATAAAATTCACATATGTGTAGTTGACTACGTAAAAGTTTATATATTTGCGTAGTCAACTACATAAATAAATTATGAACGATAATGATTTTGTAAAGGAACTAGGGTATTTAGGGTTTACAATGCGCTTAAAAAGAATAACAGATTCGATGATGCATGAGGGTAGAAGGCTTTACAGTGAGTTAGATGTAGATATTGAACCTAACTGGTATGTAATATTCAAATTATTAAAGTCACGTGGTGGTATGAGCGTGACCGAAATTGCAGAAAGTATAATGATGGCGCATCCCTCTGTAATAAACATCACCAATAAGATGGCGAATGCAGGTTACTTAGTCTCAGAAAAGGATAAAGAAGACTCAAGAAAACGGGTTTTGAATCTATCGGATAGAGCAATAAAAAAACTTCCTGAATACGAAAAAATTTGGGAATCTGGAGAAAAGGGTTTAGAAGAAGCATTGAAAGGCTATAATGCCTTAGAGTTTATTACTATGTTGGAGGATCAATTCTTTGGAAAAGGATTTAAAGAAAGAACACAAGAACAATTAAAAACAAAATAGAATGAATGTAATGGAAGATGTTAAAGTAGATATCATTGCGTTTGAAGAACAATACGCAGCTGATTTCGCAAAATTAAATTTTGAATGGTTAGAAAAGTATTTTCATATTGAAGATTACGATAAAAATGTGTTAACCAATCCACATCAATATATTTTAGACGAAGGTGGGCAAATTTTATATGCAAGAATTAATGATGAAATTGTAGGAACAGTAGCCTTAATGAAAAGAGGGTCAGGTGTTTTTGAATTAGCCAAAATGGCTGTGACTGAAAACTACAAAGGGATGCGTATTGGGCAGAAGTTAATGTATGCTTGTATTGATTATGCAGGTCAAAATGGTGTTAAGCGTTTGTTTTTAGATTCAAATAGAAAGTTAACTCCTGCACTTGCACTGTACAATAAAGTTGGATTTAAGGAAATTCCCGTACCAAAGGATACTCCTTACGCTCGATGTGATATTAGAATGGAATTGTATTTATAGTGGCTGAGTACATTGGATATAGCGCATTAGCAATTAGTTTACTCTCAATAAACATGACTAACATGCAGCGATTTAGAATATTGCATTTATTGGCGAGTTGTATTTATTTAATTTATGGATTAATGATTGGAGCAATGCCTTTAATAGTGGGCGCTTCTTTGTTTTCGGTAATTCATTGCTACCGATTGTACAAGATATTTGAAGAAAACAATGATACTGTTAGAAAAGAAAAGTTATTATAAGGTTATCCCTTTGTTGGGAGAGGTTACAATCAATAAGCTATTCGCAAAGTTTGTGGTTGAGAATAAAGTGGATGGAAGCGTATATGTGGATAATGTAGGTAATCCTAAATCATGTTATGTAATTCATTCTTATGGCATGTCATTATTGTTTGGAGAGTCAGGTGACGAAGACTTTAATAATGGTTTTAAGTATTACGTTTTAAACGAGTTAGCGCAAACCGATAAAGTGGAGTGGATGCAAGCTTATCCAGAATCATGGGATTCAGTATTGAAAAACTTGTTTGGTGAGGAGCTTGTTTTAGCGTCAGAAAACAAATCTGGAAAAGTAGAATTGAATAGTAGAGTGAACTTTAAATTCAATTTAGAAAAATATTTAGATAAAAAATCACCTACTGGGTCACGGGATCAAAACATTCAAAAGACTTCCAGGTCTCATTTTAGCTCAATGAAAGGTAGCGTTATTCCGTATTATTTTTGGAATAGTGCCGAGGATTTTCTAGAAAATGGAATTGGATTCAGTGCTCTTCACAATGGAGAATTAGCTTCAATAGCTTATTCTGCATTTATTGATGGAAACAAGCTAGAGATAGGAATTGAAACTGTGGAAGAATTTCGAGGAAATGGATATGCAAAAATAACATGTGAAGCTTTAATTGATTATTGTTTAATCAATGATTTTGAACCAGTATGGGCATGTAGGTTGGAAAATGCAGGATCTTACAATTTGGCTATGAAATTGGGGTTTGAAGAAGTAAATCGAATCCCTTATTATAAATTGAATAACTAAATGGAAGTAATTAAAGTAAGAAAAGCAATAGAGAGGGATAAAGCATCTTTATATCAGTTGTTTATGGAGGTTGCGAATGCAAAAAATGCATTTATGCATGACGATAGAACAACCTTTGAAGAATGGGAGGTTTTTTGGTTTGGAGATGCCATTTTTACCTATACTGCAGTTGAAGGCGATGAAATTGTAGGGAGCTACAAAATCACAGCTAATCAGCCCTGGTTGGGGAATCATGTAGCAAATGGCGGCTATATGGTAAGCTCAAAGCACCGAGGAAAGAAAATTGGAGAATTATTGGGGAACCACTCTATGAAGGAAGCCAAATCGAAAGGGTTTACTGCTATGCAATTCAATGCGGTAGTATCAACCAATAATGGTGCAGTTCGACTTTGGAAAAAACTAGGTTTTGATATAGTAGGAGAGTGCCCAAAAGCCTTTGCGCATTTGACTCATGGGGAAGTTAGCACCTATATTATGTATCGGGAATTGTAAAGCCTCAAATTTATCGAAGCCTTTCAGTAGATTTCAATAAATTAATATCTTTCTTAATCATAAATGTCCCAATGATAAGTGATATGGCAGCTACAAAAGGTAAAAAGGTAGAAAGGCCTCTTGTGGTAATGAAATCGGGTGCTTGGTTGTTGTAAGGAGCAAGCTTATTAACTATAATGTCGTTGCCATAATCTGCTGAAGTGTACAATGCTACAAATGCCAATATTAATATAAATGCTACAAAACGACCTAAATATAATTGTAGCTTTAAACTTTTAAATTTCAATAGAATAAATACCAGAACTCCAATCCCTGAAAGCAATAGTATTTTACCAATCAGAAATACCTTTTCAAGTCCCATTTGTTCAATTGCATGATTTATTTCTTTATCCAGGTTAACCACCTCCATTGAGTTATTTTCATCAGAGGCTGAGAATTCTATACCACTTAAGTTAACATCAAAATTAACAGCTACCCCTTTACTTTCAGCACTATAAGAGGCAATTGAAAAAACAAACATGCATCCTAAGGAAACAATAGCAATTAATATAAATAGGGTTTGAATTCTTTGTATCATCTTTTTTTTGGAAATATATTAATTATATTAAGAATCAGTGTAGTTTTTTTATAGTTCATAACGATTTTTGCAAACGTTTTGGAGAAGAAATGTCAACCAATTAGCTGGTCTTAATTCGTTGATTTGACATAAGTAATGTAATAATTCACTATATTTATAGTTATAGTACTTGAAACCAAAACATTCTCACATGAAAAAGATCTTAATAATTCTTGCTTGTTTACCAATAGTGTTTGCTAGCTGTACAAAAGACAATGCTACAATTTCAATGACCTTTAAAAAGGGAACAGCACTTTATGCCGATTTAGATGAAGTTCGTTCTATCCAATTAAATTCAACACCTAGAGCCATTGAAAATGCTGGAAAGTTATTTATTGGAGAAAACTATATTCTCATTGGTGAAAATGGAAAAGGGATCCATGTTTTAGATAATACTAATCCAAGTAACCCCGTAAATATTGGATTTATTCAATTGCCTTTTACAAAGGAGTTTTATGTTGATAATGATAAAATTTATGCTGAATCTCAGTATGATTTTATTAAAATTGACTTATCAGATATGTATAGCCCTGTTTTGATAGACAGAGTTGAATTTGCATTTGCTGAAGCTATCGAAAATGAAAGCGGGCTAGCACTAGTTGGTTTTAATTATGAAACGGTTACGCGATCATTCAAAACAGATAGTGAAGAAGCGCAAGAATTAGAAGATTCTTATTATTTGTATTATGACTATAACAACAGCCTTATTCCAGCTGCTTCGGTACCAACTTCGTTTGTTGGATCTGGAAGAGAGATTAAAGGAACATTGAACAAGATTACTGTTTACAACAATCATGTATATGTTGTCAGTGATAGTAAATTACATTATTTTCAGAATTCTACGAGTGATATGATGCTACTTGGAAGTATGACTTATACTTCTGGGATGGAAACAGTTTACTCGGAAGGAAATCATTTGTTTATTGGTACTCAATCATCAATGATTGTTGTTGATGTTTCCAATCCTGCTAATCCGGTTGAAGCATCTACTTATTGGCATCCAAATTCATGTGATCCTGTTTTGCCTGTAGGAAATATTGCTTATTTAACATTACGAACTGCTGACTTTACAGGATGTAGTGGTGATGAAAATACATTAGACATTTTAGATATTACCGATATTAATAACCCAGAAGAGATTAATACAATCCCAATGACTAGTCCTTATGGAATGACAATGATTAATAATCAACTGTATGTTGGAGAAGGTGTTAATGGAATGACAATTTTTGATGCTACTGATCCTGCTAATTTGGTGTTGATTGAAACAAATACATCTATTGTAGCTTATGACATTATTGAGCATCCAACCATTCCGAATCGTATTTTAACTACCAGTGATTTCGGTCTTTCGCAATACGAGGTAAATGCCTCTACAATGGAGACTGTATTCTTAAGCGAAATTGCTTATTAATAGATTATGCATCGGGTTTTTACATTATTAAAAGTTCCATTTGCTTTACTAATTTGTGCATTACTATTTGCGCCAATTAGCTCTGTGTCACAGCATAATAAAGTAGTTGAAAACGGTGCTGTTTTTAAGTTCAAGCGACTTTGGTACAAACACAATATGGTTTATGGTTCATTATTGTTAAACGACAATGATGTACAAAACATTGAAACGACTGATGGTGATACGGTTTCTTTTCCATTAGATTCAGCAAGAAAATATTATTTACCTGAGCAAATAAGGCTTTATAATAATGGAAGGTACCATTACAAGAAAGGGAAAATAAAGAACCTTTCCTTTGGAGTTTCAAGGGATCATATAAACATTGATTTTGTTTATGGGTTTAGATTAAATAAACATTTTGATATTGGAATCGGTACAGGAATGGATCATAACTCATTTGAGTTCTTCACTTCAAATGACCATCATTTTATCAATACAGTTGGTGCTCCGCTTTTTGTACAAGGAAAGTACAACTTCTATAACGGTAGGAAATGTTTTTATCTAAAAGGAAAAGTAGGGATGACCAATAATGCAGAAAACGCTAATATTATTAGAATCAATAACGGTTTACTGCTAGAAGGGGGAGTGGGAATGTTGTTTGCCTCTCGATTAAGAACAAGGTTTTACTTTGAATTCTCACAATACACATCTAATGCTGTTGGTGCTGCCAATATTCCTCATCCTGATATTTTATCGGACGTTGAATTTAATGTTTGGTACAATCGATTTTTGTTTACACTGGGAGTTGAATTCGGAAAGTAGCTTCGATAACGTGAGTTAGAGATAAAAAAATCATTGTCAATTCGAGTAATTTTCGAAGAAAATTGTATCGAGAATAGATGGTTTCTCGATAAAAATTTCTGATAAGAATTTCACTCAAACCGACATTTTTTGATTGTTAACCTAAATTCTTATTCCGAACTCACATTAAATAATTAATCGTAAAGCTTCTTTCTTACTCAAATTAGCTAACCCTGGATGTTCGTTTACAAAGTTTATTACCCATTGAGGGTCAACTCTGCTATGTTGCCTTAAAGACCATCCTATAGCTTTATTTAAGAAAAACTCATTGGTTCCCATGCTGCGCTCGATATACTTTGTAAGCAATTCCGTATTTGCTTGCTCTTTATATTTTAATTGATGTAGAATAGCGGTGCGTTGGAGCCACATGTTTTCATCGAGACTCCAAGAGTCAATATGTGAATCGATCAATTCTGGATATCTCTTAACAAGAGCTCCAACTAATTTAGAAGCAATTGCATCAATAGAGTCCCACCACGATTGATTTACAATCATATAATGGTATAATTCAATGGTAGTTTCAGGCACTTTGTTTTTGTACCGATCTAGCAAGTCCATTGCCAAATAGTGAAATTCTCTAAAAGGCAAATCCCATAACTCTTTAACTACTATTTCAATTTCGTCAATTGCTGGAATACCTTGCTCAGCAAATACTTTTTTTTGAATTTCTTTCCTCTCGGGGTTTTTAATTCCGAGCAATTCAAAATGATTTTTTAAGTAAGCAGCCATTGGAATTGACCTTTCTAGGTTGTGGTGCTTATGGAATTCTTTTTCTACTATTTGAACAAATGGATGCATTTTACGAAATTAGAAAAAACTACCACAGAAATAGAATGTTTTTAGTGGTAGTTTATCGTAATATTCTATAATAGACATTGTAGTTGATTTTACCGCGTTAACAAAGGTGCCTTGTGTATTTCCAACTTAACAAAAAGCTTATGCCTGAAAGAATGAGAGCTCCAAATAGAAAAGCAAGTTCTATATAAATAATAGGGTTTAGTAAAAAGAAAAATATAAACACACTAATTCCCGTGATAGTAATTAGTAAGCCTCCAATTAGATTCCACTTCCATCCTAAAAGAGAGAAAATAATTACCAGAAGCCAGGGGATGGAGTTAGGTGAGTTTTTTAGTATTCCAAGAATCCCACCTCCATATACTTCAGCTCCGGAAAATAACGAAAATAGAAAGAGCAGTAAACCAATGCTCAACGAGCCTATTGCTCCAATCCATTTAAAGATATTTGATATTTTCTTAAGTTTTTTATTGCTTAGTTCCATGATGTATGTTTTAAAGGTCCAATTACAACCACCCTGACAAATCAAAATTATCAGAATGGCTGCATTGAACTTTGTTTAACTATTGGTTAATGTTTTACAATTAAGGTGTCAGTTCGAGTGATTTTGAAATGAAGTGAAAAAATTATATCGAGAACTGCATAGTGGATACTAGTTGTTCTCGATACACAATTCTCACAATACAGTTGAGAGAATTCCACTCGAACTGACATTTAGTTTATTAGTCTTCAAAATCATTGATGATTTTTACATCTCTGGTGTTCTTTTGAACAGCGATAGAAGAGAAGAGTGCTAAGGCGAAAGACATTCCATAAAACCCTTTTTCACTTAATGCTAAGTCAGCATTTTTAAGACCTACAACTAATAATATTATAGATGTAACTGTAGTAAACCAACTTAATCCGTAGTAGATATCAGTTACTTCAATTCCTTCGGCTTTATCTCTAACACATTTTTGTACTGAAATTGCTGAGAATAAGCCAAACAGGATTACAGTAAAGTAATACCCTTTTTCATTTAGCTCCATTTGCGCATTCCATAATCCTATGCAATACGAGATTAACCCGAGTCCTAAAGAAACCCATGCAGCTCCAATAAATGCAGCAGTTGGTCTAACTCCTTTAAACTTATCTTGTTGAATTTTTCTTTTAGTGAAACTTTTAGTTGTTTCAATTTCAACTTGTACTTCTGTTTGATTTGTCATAACGTTTGTTTTTAATTATGGTCCAAAGGTGCGGTGTCGAAAGCAGAGGTGAAATACAATATATTACATATTATTACTATATTAGAGAATCATAAAATACGTAACTTATTGTTATTTAGTCTATAATGAGATATTTTATTACTAATTATGAATGCATTTAATGACGTAGTTTCTATAATGACAAAGCCAGAATTGAAAGGTTTTGTTCATTATTTAGCAGCTAGAAACAAAAGACACGACACAAGAAACATAGATTTATACAAAGCTTTATTAGAAAATAGGGAAGAGGCAATTAAAAAGAAGATTGGAAGTAACGCTTACAATGTGTTAAAAAAACGACTCGTAGACAGGCTGTTGGATTACATGGCGAATAGGACGTTGGAATCGGAATCCAATAATGAAGTTACAATCATTAAGCAATTACCAATCTGTAGGAAATTATTTGCTCATGGTAAAAACAAGTTGGCTTTTAAAATACTGGAAAATGCAGAGAAACAAGCTACTAGGATAAGTCACTATACCTTATTGAATGAAATTTACCATACCTACATAGAGTACTCTTATCTCGAATTGTCTCCAGATCAGGAAACTATATTTGAAAAGTTTGAAAACAACAAATCTGAATTCATTGAACAAGAAAGCCTAAACATGGCCTATGCTGTTATTAAAAAGGCATACAATGCCGTTGAATTTGACGCAAACGATATTGACTTAATTCAATTAGTGGAGGATACGTATAAACGATTTAACATATCAGACCAAAGAGGGTATAATTTCCAATCCTTGTTTCAATTGGCGCAAATAACAGATGTAGTAGGGGCGTATAAAAAGGATTACCATTCAGCAGATTTGTTTTTTGTAGATAAAATAAAAGAAATAACGGGTAGTGCGATTGACAATGAAAAACACTTGGTATACCATATTGAAGTTTTGTATTTGGTAGCGAATATCTATTTCCGAAAGAGGATGTTTAAAACCAGTTTAGAATACCTAGAAAGTATGTTTGAGCAAATGCAACGTTTTAATAAGCGCTATTATAAAGATAAACTGATTCAGTACAGCACGTTGTTGTCGTTAAATATGAATTACTTGGGAAACCATCAAAGTGCAGTGACAATATTGGAAGATTTGTTTGCTTCTAAAGACTATCGATTCGATATGCTATTGAACCCGTATTTGACTAGAACCATGATTTATTTCCAACAAGGTGAGTTAAATCAAGCTCAAAAACTATTGTCTCAGTTTAATCGAACCGATGTATGGTATGAAAAGAATATTGGTTTGGAATGGACTTTACACAAAAACTATATGGAGATCCTGTTGCATATAGAACTAGGAAACGTTGACTATGTGGATTCACGAGTAAATTCATTGATTAGAAAATATGGAGATTTCTTACGGTCAAACAAGGAGCTTAACGTTATGGCTTTTTTGAAATTGGTAAAGAAGTATTACCATAATCCAGAAGTAATCAAAACAGATACATTTTTAATAAACGTAGAATCCACAATGGTATTTAGGCCTTCAGAGCAAGAAGATGTTATTTTGATGAGTTTTTATGCTTGGTTAAAAAGTAAGATGGAAAACACTCCGTTGTACGAAACAACTATCCGATTAGTAGATAAATAAACTAATCTAATTCATCAACCCATTTCAAAGCGATCCAGGTAGTAGCATGTATTTTAGAGGGGATGTGTTTTAAAGATCGCATTGAATAATTAAATAATATTCGATGCGCAAGCGAGTTGCTTACCAAGGATAAGGAAAGTGCCCATTCAACATTTTCAAGTAGGTATTCTCGAGCTGGACCAGAGATATTAGAGCTTTCTCCAGCTACCATTAGAGAATGGTGCTTATGATTTCTTGTTATTATTTTACAGATATCGAGAATTTCAATAATATCCTCCAATTCAATCATTTCCCCTTCGTACACTCGCGTTTGAATAATTCGATTATCAAGGATTGTAATTTCAGATATCGATGTCTTATAATGGGGAAGTGTCATTCATTCAAACTTAATATTAATTTTTAGTCCAGATTGTTAAAATTTTCTATTTAACAAAATTTAATTTTTGTGTTATTTCTATTCGGTAAGATGATTAGATAGAAGGTATTTCGAAATGAAAAACATTCAGCAAAATGGTTCAGAATGAAGTTTCTCATCAGAATAATCTGGTTAACTTTGTTACAAATTATATTACTTATGAAAGCTATCTATCTCCCATTAATTCTAATAGTATTGATGATAATCTCTTGTAATCCAGACAAAAGCGAAGGAGATAATCTTGATAAACACAAAGAAGAACCAATTGAAATTGATTCGAATGTAGTGGAAGAAAATCCACATGAAATGCTCAAAGAAGCCTATCAACAGTTCAAAGAAGGGAATGATGCATTATCTATTGAAATTGCTAATGAGGTTCTTGAAATTGGAAGACAAACCAATAACGACACCTTAATTGGCGGAGCATTATCCAGTTTATGTAGAAATGCCCAAAGAACGTTAGATACCACAAGGTTGACTGAATTAAGTGAGCAATTAGCCGCTTTATCGGAATCATCTGGAGATCAAAAATGGATGATGAAACGAGCACACATGAATGCAGAAATGTGGCGATTAGTTGGTAATATGGAAAGGGCAGAGGCGTTCTACAATGAAAGCATGAGCATTAGCTCAGCAATTGGTGCGACGGGAATGTTTACAATTGATCATTTTAATAAATCGTTTGTTTCTACAGCAACTGGTGATTTTATTGAAGCCAATCGTTTGATAAAAAAGTATTATGCGCTTAGACAAGAAGCAGATCCAAAATCGGAAGATGCGTATGGGTTAATTGCTTTGGCTTATTTATTAGAGCAACAAGGACAATACGAAGGAGCGCATGAAGTTGCTACAGTTACGAGAAGGTTATTTAAGGAACAAAATATATTTCCGGAACCGCCAGATGAGAAACCACTAATTCAAGTAGAAGAGAAAGTTATTCTAACCTTAGATGCAGAAGTTTTAGCTGATATTGTTATTGCTTCAGAATCTGAAACAGTATCTAGTTTGGTTGATAAATACTTGAACTAGTTATATAAATTTTTCAATATTCCTACGGTCTTTTTTGGTAGGGCGACCTCTTTGACCAGCAAATCTATTTTGGCGATTCTGTTCGGTAATTGTACGCAACAATTCTAAATCTTCCGAAGAAGTCGTTTCTATAATGTTCTCAGCAACTAGTTTTGGACCAATACGAGATTTTGGAATGGCAATCACCTTATAGGTTTGCCAAATTGGATTGGATCTAATCGATATAATGTCGTTTAGTTTAACCTCTTTAGATGGTTTAGCATCCACTTCATTTACTTTAACTTTACCTGCCTGACATGCTTTTGTAGCTATGGACCGTGTCTTGTACAATCTTACTACCCAAACAAACTTATCTAATCGCATAAGTGTAAAGGTATTGATTTATACTAGACGATAGAACCGTTGATTACACGATTTAACCTTTCTTACAAAATACGAATACGATGCTAGATTTAAATTAAAACAAGGCAGACTTTTGTTTAAATTGAAGGTATGAAATCGTTAATCTGTTGTGTTTTGTTTATTTCTTTTACTCAATTGAGTAAAGCACAAAGCATTGCTTTTAAAAGTTCAGAAGTACACGATGCCATTGTCTTTCTTCAAGTTATAAACGATTCTACTAATCAAGATACAATCGTTAATGAAGAAGCAAAGTATTGGAGAGTAATATTTAACCAAACAGAAAGAGGGAAGGAGGTACTTGAAAAACTGAGTGGGAGAGGAATTGCATTTGTATATCTATTCAGCCACTCCAATTTCACTGATTTAAAGAGTTTACAAGCATTTCTAGAGAATACACACACCATGGATTTTGCTCCCTACTTATACATTCAAATGGACGAACCTGCTTATTTATCTGCATTTCGCTTATTAGTAAGGGAAAAAGCATTATTCAAAGATTATATCGAGATACTAATTGCAAATCGATTTACAGAAAGGATTAATGGACATTTCAACCAATCAACTGTTGAATTAGATAAAAAAGGAAAGGAAATAACGAGTAATTGGGATCTGAATAAGTTACAAAACAGCCTCGGATTTTGGACACCAAATACTGTTGTTTATAAGGATTCAATCATTGTAATGATGAGTTCGTTTTCCGGAGGTTATGCGTATCAGTTAAAGGGAAAAAAACTCGGAATTCCACCAGGATATATAAACGCGGATGATCTAAACTATTTGATAACGCATGAAATAGCTCACAAATTCAATCCTTCAGCAGAAATATTACGACACTTAATACTATTAAAAGGAAAAGATGCGTTCTATAATGAGGTACACCAAAGAATTCACAACGATTTTAAGGAAGGATTAGAAGAAGAGTTTGTGATGGCCTTGGGATTACTAATATCCTACGAAAGCGGAAGACTGAGCGAGAACCAATGTTGGTCCATTTTGAAATGTAGCTTTCATCAATCTAAGATGAATAAAGGAACTGCCATAGCAGCAATCGTATTTAATAGGTTATTACACGTTGACAAGAATGCTGTAGAAAATTTTGATTTACATATATTTCTAAGGGATTCAATTTTACCAATATTAAAACCAAACACAATAAAGGAACAGTATATAGATGCTGTAAAGAACATTGATGGTTTAATTGGTTTGAAATTGACGACCAACAATACAATTGATTTTATGTATAAGAATTATCCAGCGAAAAATTATGGCTTAAAAAAAGGAGATGTTATTTTAAAAGTGAATGAAATAAATGTTTCTTCTAAAGATTATTCTGAAACGCTTTGGGAATTACGTGGATATAAAGGAGAGGTGATGAATATTGTTGTAAAACGTAGGAATAAGGAAAAGGTGTTTAAAGTGGTTCTTATGTGATAGAGTATAATGTTGCTGCGCGCCTATTTAACATAATATTAATTATAAGACAAAAGAAGTAAATCCTGTAATACGAGCTTTGCGAGTATTTATACATATGTCAATCCAAAGTAGATTGATGTTGTTTCCAAAGTTAAATGATGTCGTTGAATATATGTGCGACAGTGTCAATCCACAGTTAAATGATAAGTTTTTGTCTTTATTTTAATTCCTGCATTAATTTCTCTACAATCTGCTTATAGGCATTATTTACTGATTTCAAATCTCCAATGCCCCAATCCTCCAGAGCCAATATTGATTCTTCCTCAATACTATTGTAGTATGGTAAAAATTGAAATCTACTCAAATCAGAACTTCCGTCACCTTTAAAATTTTCATCCAATATTGGCCATTTGTTCCATATGCATTCCCTTACCAAGACACACATGATTTTTTTGGATGGATCATTTTTTGCTAATTTAATTCCTTTTTCTACTTCGTTATCAATTATATAATCTGAAGCCATAAAATTAGCAGAAACCATAAAGACCATTATATCGGCTTGTTCTAATTCTGTTTGAATTTGTTCATCCCACTCTCCAGCCCTTATTTTTGAGCAGTCCCAAGCTGTTATTAAACTATATTTTTCTAAGGGTTTTAAATGTGTAAGAAGATTATTTTTAAATTTAATATCTTTACGAGAATAGGATACGAAGATTTTTTTCATGCTCTTTTTCGATGATTTTGTGCCAAAAACAATATCAAAGAAAGAACGTTCAACTTCAGTGAAATTACTTTTGGATATTTTGATGGTTTCTTTAAAGTTGAAATTTAATTTGACGTATTCCGATTTAACTATCCTAAATGTTTTCTTCCATTTCCTAAGGTTTATTAATTTACCTAGTTCAATACATGAACCCTTATCCATTGATAGTTTGAGAATATTTAAAACAGCTATCAAAGAATTTTCAGAGAACTCTTCAAACTCAATAAATAATTGAATTATATCTCTTGTAACCTTCTCTTTATTAGGTACATTTTTAAATAAATTTTCATTTTCTATTTCACTTAATAACTCTGATTCAAGAGTTACTGAAGTTGAATCTAGGAGTTTATTATTTAAACATTCTTGAGCAGTAATTTTTAAAATATTTGCACCACTACCCCCTTTAAGATAATTCCAAATTGTATTTCGGTTTTTATAATCTGAAATACTTGCAAACTTGGAATTGGAAATAGAATACATAAGCTCTTCAGGTACTTTATTTCCAGCTATTAAGCTATCTAAAAGTAAAATGAAAGTTTTTCTGGGTGATCTAATCCCTTTAAAAACATCAATATTATTTGAAGTCCTCTTATTCCATATTTCTAACCATGTGGAGTTATTGACATCAACTTTATTCATTAACGAAGTTGTATCTGACACTAATTTAACAGATAATTCGACAAGCTTTTTCCTTGGGTTTTCCACAGTATACAGTATGAAATCAATCGAGGGGATATTGTCGGAAATAATTTCTAACCCGTTCAAATGTGTATCGAGAGAACTAATATTTAACTGAGATTCTATTGCATTTTTTGATGTTAGTAATTTACTAACCAGAAGAGCATGAAATAGATACCATTCATTTGCTATTGATAATTTCGTTAGTTTGGGGCCTTGATTTGTTTTTAAATCAGAAGGTGCATTTTTAACTATATTTTTTTCTACTTCTTCTTTTTTTGGGATAAGATTTTCAATAAGAGTAAAACATGAGACATCCTTAGTTATCAAATTCCAAAACAGTATTGAATGTTTTTCATTCCAATCGCTAAAGCAAGAGGTTAAACTTTTATGAGTTGTATCTCTCCACCATTTTTGGACATCATCATTGACAATCGAAGCTAACAATTGCTCTGCCTCAGAATCGAAATCCCAGTTTTTAAGAATAGTTTTTATTCCTTTTTTAATAGAAGAAACGTCTTCTATATTCTTTATTTCGACATTTCGAAAAGCCAAAACATTATTGATATTACCTGTTTTAAGTTTTGAACTAATTTTGTCAATGATTTCTTTTTTCAATTCTCTTCCTGAGTCTCTATCAGGCGCCAACTGTGCTAAAAGAGCAATGGAGTTAAGTAAATTATCGAAACTACCATCTTTTAGCAGCTTATCAAGTAACGTTGTTTTCTTTATGTCAGAAAATGAAGTAATATTGGTTACCAATTCAGTTATACTATTCGTAGTTGAGTTGTTGTCTGTTTCATTTTCAATTAAACATTTAATATCATCAGTGTATTCTTTATCAAAACTATCTTGTTCATTTATAACAAAATGGTTCTCCCATTTATCTTTTAATCCAACTGGAGAATAAACAATCTGGTCATTAGTTTGCTCAATATCTTTCGGTCCAAAACTTACTCGAAATTGAAATTTAGATTTTAATGTAATGTTTAAATTATTCCAAACTATCGATAATGTCTCTAAAAAATTTTCTTGACCAAGCCAAACAATAGGATTTTTGCTATTAAGTAAACCATACGCCATTTTCTTAGCTTTGGCTAGGTTACCCGATTTATTAATAACTGTATTTTCTGTATCTATTTCAATAGATTCTATTTTCTTCTTTTTATTAATCTCTTTTGGTAATAAATTAAATAAACTAAATAAGTCATTAATATATTCTAGATCCGAATTCTTGATGAATAAACTGTAAGAATATACAAAACCACTTCTTTGTGCTGAAGAATCTGGAAAGCTTTTAATTAGAACATAATACTCACTAGTTGAAATAGCAGAGTAATAAAAATTATAAGAAGGAAAAGAGGTGTGTCCTGAAGGTAAATCAGTTTTTAATGATACCTGATTTGGTGTTTTTGATGTATCAAAAGTATGTTCTAATAATGAGTGACCTCGGTCTTTTTCACCAAATACAGCTTGTTCTAATCTAATCCTCATCTATAACAATTTTTAAAATTGAAGTTAAATCACTGTTTTCTATGCCATCAGGATCAATAATAAACCCCTCTTCTTCAAACAGGTAATCTTCATCACTAGTAGTCTTGTCAAGCGATTTCCCTTGAGATGATAGACCAATTACTTTAAGAGATGTTTCTTCCCAATTTTGATTCAAAAATTCGTGAAATAATGGTAGGTTTTCTTTTAATAATTCATCAGGTTTCTTTCCCTTGTTATTCTCTATCTCATCCCAACAGCTAAGGGTCACAATTAATTTTGGATTATTAATTCGAGTTGTAAAGCCAATTTCTTTGTAGAATAAAAGCATTTGAATTAACTCAATGTAATATGCTTGATCTGAAGGTAATTTTTCTTCGATATCCTCTTTACCTCTTTGTTCACCACTCTGAATAATTTCGGTAAATTTTTGAATAGGATCATAAGATTTGTTTAGATCACTCAATCTTATGAATAATATCCATTCATTTGAATTTTGGACTGCAGAATGCCAATTGTTTCCTAAACGTCTATTTGCAATCAAATGATTTATCTGTTCTCCCCCATAGTCAGGATATATTAGCTTTATGGAATTTTGACCAGCATCTATTAATAATTCAATTCTATCATAATCACCTACAGGCGTATGTTCTAATGCTTTCCCTTCTGCATATCTTGAAGTCACCTTGTCTAATGCAGTTTTATTTTCTGGAATTTTTGAAAGCTTAGCAAAATTCCCATCTAAAGCATATTCTAAACGATTATAAAGCTGACCAAAAAAACCTGATTTACCTGAATTTGGCTTACCAATAACTAATATGGAAATATTCTCTTTGCTCATAATTCTCCTCTATATGAAATGAAAAAATCATCACTTTTAGAACTTGAAAATTCAAACTCTTCTGATACCCTATTTGTAGTAATTTCTGTCATCAACCAAGCCACAGATTTCAATACATTCTTGTGGTATGAATTACCTTTCCCATGATGAATGCTAACGAGAAACTCTTTTTTTATCGATATTTTTTCAAGCTCTTTTAAAATTATTCCCTTTGTAGCATCTTTTATTTTGTCAAATAAATCTGCTTTACTCCAAATAATAGCTACGGGTCTTTCTTTTAAGTCATTCAATAACCTATTGATGAGAGACCTTGTCTTAAGTCTATACTTTCCTGGTTCCTTTACGAGAGCTTCACAATCAATAAAAAGAAAAAAACCTCTCGAATTTTCATTAATCCAATTAGCATTTCCTGTTCCAGTACCATTAATATCACTGGACCAATTTGTAAACCATTCTCCAGGTACATCAGTAAACATTAAATCAAAAAGGGACTGATTATTCAATAAGCCTAAGTGCATTAAGCCAACATCTCTGCCTCCGAAACTGCTTGTGTGTGGCGGGAATTCGGGTTTATAACCTGACTGATAACGTAAGTAATTAGCTATATATTCCCAGCCTAAAATTGAATAAGAATTGGAAAAGTTCCAGTTTTTAATAAATTGCCCATCATTCAATAAAAGATAAAGTAATCCTAAAAATGTTGTTTTACCTGAATTAGCTTCACCCACTGAACCTAAAAGCATTGAATTAGATCTTTCAGTAAGTACATTTATATCATCCATTCCCATTGAGCTACCAGACCAAGAAAGTAGGTGTGAATCACCTTCAGGTATATCAAGTCCTACTGGCACTGTTTCCTTGTTCTTGCTCTTATTCCAATGTGGGCAATCTTTTTTATGCACGTGTCCTACAGGGCAACGTAATTCATCATAACAATTATCTCTTGAACAGCTTTTAGACATAATCATTTAGTTTAGTGAAACCCTATACGTTTGAAGCTCATGAAATAACCATACGACCAATTCTGAAGCTTTGAGATTGTTTTTGGAGTCAATTCCTAAATTTTCCTTAAGCTTCCCGGAACCGGTGACTTCATCATTTGATAGCCCCATGATATAATTAAGCAATGATATTCTGCTTTCTGAATAAGAGCATTTTACTCCAGTACTTTGCAAATACTCTTTATGTTTACTTAAATTCGTAATAAGCACACCTAATGAACATTCTTCTTCTGGTGATATAATTTTGCTAAGAGTTTCCATTAGAAAATAATCAACACTAATTGGGTAATTCTGAGTAACTATAGAATAAAGATCAAATGCCATTACAAATGTTAATATTTCCTTCGGAACATCTCGATAGCTTTTTTTCATAGAAGTCGAATAAAGAGATTCTTTCCACCATAATAATTGGCTTCTGTTGTTTACTGAAGAGACTCCTTTAGTTGCATGTGAGCTGATTTTTTCAAAAAATGGAGTTAGGCTACTCATATATTCATTAATTTGAGTAGATATTTCATTTAAACTACCGCTTTGCTTGGTAATAGAATTTTTAACCAATTTTGAAATACTTTTCCCTCCATGTATTGTAAAGTAATCAGACCAATTTCGATTGTTACTGTAACTAGTGCCGTTATTCTTTCCGTGCCATGATGTATGAAGAACGGAATCATCAAATTCTTCTTGAAAAGTGTCAATATTGGATTGAATACTTTTTGCAGATTCTATTTTTATATTAAACTCATCAACTTCTTCAATAGCAATATCATTAATTAAAGACCATTCTTTCACCGCTTCTTTCTCAACCAATTCTCCTATTTCTGTTAATATATCGTGTAACAATTCTTTTTCATTGCCCAATGAATAATGATTAATAACACTACTCCCTGTATACCAAAATATCCTTGCATAATCTATGTCATTAAGAGCTCTTGTATAGAGTGATTCTAAGATTACTGCACGTAAAATAGTACGTGGCATATCTTTAGACTGTGAAAGAACAGTAGGCGATTGTTTTATTACTCTGGCTTTAACTTTATCAAGACAAACTTCATTTGCATCAATATTCGGGTCAAAAGCACAAAGAACATAACGGGATACATTATTCTTTTTCTTTAATTCATTTTGAGAAAGATTTGTTGCAGCATCTTTTAATTTTTGAAACTCACCATCATTTTTTAATTGAATCAGTTGAGAATCAATGAATTTTTGTAAAATTGTACTCATAGTTATTTATGCTTTTTGAATAAAACAATGTATAATGTTGATTTAAATATTAGTGTTTTAGGGTCTTGAATTGCAATTTACAAATCATTATTGGTTTCTATATTAGAAATTAATAGCTTTCTAAAGTTGCCAATTTTAATAATTCCTTCAACATAAGTCAATCAGTTTAAATGGACAAGGAATTGAACTGAGCTAATAAGTTAATCAATTAACCCTCTTAAAGCATTTTGAATTTCTTCTTTTTTTGTTTGAATTAATTGCCTAGTAACTGCGATATATGCTTTTTTCTCAACATTCTCATAGCTCTTTAATTCATCTAGAGCTTCTTTAAGCTCTTCCTTTCTCTCAATAGTTTTTTCATTTAAATAATCTCTTAACCTATTCTTCACATCTTTAATTCGCTTTTGAATAGTCAGATAATGATCTGCTCTCTGACCAACTAATTTTATCCTTATTAGGGCGTAAACTTTAGCAGATTCTTCAGCCATTTCTCTCATTGCGGGGCTGATTCCTCTTTTTGGATGAATGCTACCATTCTTTGAAAAATAAAAATAATCTTCAGGATCTTCTATACATGGATTAATAAGTAACCTATTTATCTCATCATTATCAGTAGAATATCTTGCTCTAACTGCACCTTCTTTCAATGGGAATTGATCCCATTTACCACCCAGTTTTTCGTTCCCATATTGATTCTCATGTTTTTCAGATCGATTACAATGTGGACAACTCGCTAAAAGGTTACTCCATTCCGCACCAAGCCAATAGTATGCTGGTTTTATCAATACATCCCCATCATTTACCTGTCCCTTAGGCCTAAAATGCTCTATGTCAACTGGAGACACGTGATCAATTTTACTTTCGCAATACGCGCATTTCCCAAAAAACATTTTATCTAGTAATTTACTAACTTCATCATCCTTATATCTTACATGTGGGAATCCTTTTTTCTTATCGCTACAGTAATATTTCATGGAATTATAATAGTTCTCTGCATCGACATGTTCTTGTCTCGCTTTCGTATTGTATTGTACAGAAATATTTAACCTTTTAACAAAAATCATATATCTTTAACCTAAGTGTTTTTCAATTAATTCCATTGCTTCTTTCACAGTGTCTTCTGAAAGGTTTTCAACCTCAAATTGGAGATCGTCTTCTTTTTCTTCCAAATAGATATTCAATAGTTTTGAGAGCATCAAATCTTTGAAATTAGAATCGATAACATCAAGGTCTTGTAACTCATCTTCCAATAAATCAATCTCCTGACTTTCTTCAAGGTCTAATTCTTCTTTCAATTTCAAAGATTGATATCTGTAAAAGAGCTTTTCAGTTTTTTCAGAATATGTTGATTCCAACCCAAAAAATGGTGAGGTTAATAATTGTTCTGAAGTAAGTAATGACGGTGATTTCATTAAGGAACGATGTTCCAATTCTTGGTCATTATTGAGCCTTAACATTATAGTCTCTCCTGCGTCCAAACCATTAAGACAAAGTGGATCATGCGTTGAAACTATAAATTGCATCAAAGGGAACATATTCCTCAATTTAGTCACAATTGATGTTTTCCATCTCGGATGCAAATGGTTCTCAATTTCATCTATAATAACTACACCTCTAGCAGAAGCTACTTCTTCCATTTTGATACCTGATTTTTTAATTATATCACAAGCGATTGTTAAAATCTGCTTATATCCAGTACTAAGTTTACTGTATGGTTCTCTATGGTCAGGGTTGATGTTACTTACTATGGTTGGCTCACCTGAAATAAGTTTCAAATCAAAGGTATTATCTCTTGAAACCAATCCAAGTAAAGAATACTTTATATCCCCCTTATCAAACCAACCTTCATTAAGTGCTTTTATCATCCATTTTTCGGTATTAAGTAATGGATTTAATGGATCATATAAGTTAGATGCTTTTGTGTCTATTTCCATTCTTCCTTCAAAAACATCTTCGCCCAACCTAAAAGGACCATATCCATAAATTGACTTTTTAAAGTTTTTCCTTACCCATATAGGTCTTCCTGATTCATCATTCCACTTTACTTCAACCCATCCTACATTGCTATTAATTCTGATATAACCACCATCTCCGAAGTCGTGTTGATTAAACACATTGGGGTCATCAGAAAGGCATCCATAAATTGCTTGTAGGATAGTAGATTTACCAGTTCCATTTTCACCTATAAGCACAAGCCATTTTTCATCTTGTAATCCATGCGTCTGAATTTTAGTAGGCATTGATAAATTTAGTTTTTTCACAGCCCTGAAATTGCAAATTTCAATCTCAGAAATTCTAATATCAACTTTAACATCAGGTTCTTTCTCTTCAATATCTTTGTTTAGTTTATCAAAAGTATTTGCTTCAAAGAACTTTTTAATTTTCATTAATTCTTCATTTGTTACAATAGTGTTTTTGGAAGCCCATTTGGCAAAACTTATATTATTATTTAGCTCTTTTTTTATAATAAACCTCTGCAATCCAGCATACTCAGTCGATTCTTTGTGGAGTCCATCATGAATTCTCTTCCTTTCAGGAGATTTAAATGCCGAACCATTATCTAAAAATCGTCGAACGAGAATCGCCATATCAGTTTTTAATTGCTGAATAACTTGAAGCCTTCTTTCTACCAATTCTTTTCTGTTTAAATCCAATGCATCAATTGTATATGTACATCTCTCATTTTGAAATTCATTAATTAACGGCAAGACTTCAATATGCCCCTCATCTGAATAATAAAAATACTGTTCTGGATTCTGATCTTTTGGGTCAAAAAACAATTGAAATTCAATTTCATTTAAAGTTTTTCTATCGTATTCTAGCCTTTCGAGTTTTATTGGTATTTTATATCTATTCTTTAAAACAGGAAATTTATTCGCTTTATTTCTGTTGCAAATTGGGCATGCTAAATAAAGGTTATCCCAAGAATACATTAACCATGTGTAATGTAATTTAGATATTGTTCCATTTATGTCACCTGCATTTCCTTTGGGGCGAAAATGGTCATAATCGAAAGCTGCCACAGACCTCCCTTTAGATTCGCAATATGCACATTTATCATGAAAGGGTTTATATAAAGGCGTTGCACCTCCTTTTAGGGCAAATGATGGTTTACCAACTTTTTGGGGTTCTGCCATATATTTCAATACTGCAGCATGCCCTTTTTGAAATGTAAGTTTTAAAGGTTCTGGTAAAGATCTTGTTAATTGATTATTAATTTTAATCATAGTCTATTAAATTTGGTCAATGTTAACACTAATAAGACACTTTTACAATCCGTTTTAAACGGTATTTCCTAGAATGTGGCAAAACATGAAAAGGGCCATTAAAATGTTAGTTATTTTTTTAATAAAGACCTAAATAAAGCTAAAAGGAGAATAATTTTGTAGTTAAATAATCGCTACCAAGACTTCTTGCCGCATTCTAGTAGATCCATTTAACTTTTGTAAATCTACTGACAATAACGTTGTTGTAACAGAGTGAAATCAATCTATTGGTGTCCATTCAAATCACTTTCATCAAACGGTTTTTGGGTATTGTAATTAGGACCTTCATTCAAGTAGTTGGGATTGTCTTTTTTGTATTGTTCCCATTTCTTGTTTATTGGAATAACGACCTCTTCTAATACTTTCTGCATACGAGCCTCGACGTCAGCAACAGTGCTTGTTCCGCAAAGGATAACCTTTGTTTTATCTGCGTGTTTTGGTTCTTTACTCATAGTTTAAAAGGCTCTGATGCAATACTAGATTTAATTTGAGCATCAGTAAGGTTAAGGATAATAGACATTCCGGTTTTCGCTTCAATCAAACTAATTGTCATCAAAGTAAAATTGTGACTTCCTGATATCCAGTAAGAAATATCGTTTTCAGGTTTTCCAACTAGCACAGAAAACTTTGATTGATTCATACCTTCAGTCGAACGAATATAGTTCTGGATCATTATAGCGATTTCAGCTGAATGAGTGGTATAGCAACTAATTTCTTCAGGAACTTCAAAATTCAAATCATCAAACCCTTTCATAAATCATTATTTTGTTTCCGGAAGTCGTCCAATACTATTGTATTGTAATAATTCAAAGTTAATTCAGAAATTTCTTTAGAATGATTTACTGCATAATTTATATCCTTTAAAGAATAATACTCGTGCATTAAATCAACTTCAATGTCGGTTCCGCGTTCAGCAATGCGAGCTATAATGAAAAACTTGTCTTTTTCCAGTTCAAGTTTATCAATTTCGCAATCCCAAAAAGTAGTTTGTTTTAAGTTGTCCTTGCTCAATTTCATTATAAAGCTATTAATAATTACTTCAATATCTGTTTAACCTCCCTCCTAGCCTATTTGAGCTAATTTGAACGATCGATATCTCCTTTGGTACATACCGCTATGATTTAAGTTAAAAGATGTTGTCCTTGCTTTTTTGCAATTCAACTATTTCTTCTCTGTAATCCACTATAAATTTATCAATTATATTGTAGGTAATAACGTTGAGTTTTGGTTTTTTATCTGTGTGTAGTATCCAACCTAGCTGCGTTAATTTTTGATGGATGCTTTTAGGGACAGTTACGCTTATTGCAGGTTCGGTTTGATATTCTTCGTTTTCAGAAACAAGATTTTTCACAATTCTAATTTTAGCTTGTTGCGCTTTCATACTTTATTTTTACTAATGTCTTTGGCTTAACTCTTGCCCTTCTTTAACTTCAAAACTAATTAAAATATTTCATAAGCGGATTGCAATCCGCTGCCAATTCATTCATAGACCTGATTTTTACAGACGTGGATGCAACATTATCAAATAAAGTCTGTAATTATATTAATGATAATTTCAGGTCAAAGTATAAAACTAACTATGAGTTCGCTGCAGCAGCAAGTATTGATGAGAAAACTGTTAGACAAATAGCAAAAGGTAAAATAAGTATTAGCCTTGTGACTTTAAAAAAGATTTGTGATTCTCAAAAAATAAAAATGTCTACTGTATTAAAAGCTATAGAGGAATAATCATTTCCTCTTTATCTCACTTTTTTCAAATGGTTTGTTGAAGTCCCGCACCTGCTTTGGGAATTTACTTCCTTTATCATTATGATATTCAGCTAAAAGAATAACATCCCTACTGTCCCTTTTGGCATCTTTGACTCTTTCTATTAAGTCAGGGATAGATTTATTTGCTAAAAACAAAATGCTTCTAATAATCCGAGGATGGTTGATTTCGTTATTTGAAATTCCATTTTTAATCACCTCCAAAGCTTGTGGACTATCACATAAAAAGTCGTTTTCTATCTTTAAATGTATGTCTTTTGGTAATTCCATATAGCCGTGATTATTAGCGAATGCAAATGTAAATTATTGCTCTAAATAATTATAGACTTTAAGGCTTCTTTTAAACGGAAAATTTCTTTGTTTTGATACGAGCCGCTTATTGCTACCTAATAGCAAATCAACATTTACACTTATTTTTCTATTCTTTGATTTATTTGAAGGTGTATAAACCTGATCAGTAGCTATTGTGGCGGTTTGTTTAAATCCAAGAGTATCATGATCAATATCCCAAATTAATATTAGAGCAATCAATAAATCTCTTTCATATTCGTTTCCTTTTGTACCCAGGTTAAATTCTATATCAATTAACCTATCACAATATTCCTCATATTCTATTTGGTTTGTAGCACCTAAGTATCCCAACTTAAGATCATTTTCTATTCTAAATTTTCGATAAGTGAAGTCCCCTATTCTACCTGGTACATGTATAGCAAATAGGCTATACATTGAAGCATTACATTGAATAGAGCCACATTCGCAAGGACGTAATCCATTTGTTGGAATTAGATTACTAAACAATTGCCCACATCTATTACATGTTATCATTTCAATTTTTCGTCTCATAACTACAATTTTTCGTTTGTTTTTAATTGTTTGATATATCTTTCATAAGAGCTTAAACTCACTGGTTCTTCCATATCGGGATTTATAAGCTTTAGAATTGCACGAGGTTTAAGATCAAGTTTTATATATGCTAGAATTTTCACCTTGTGATCATCTAATCGATATCCTGATTTATTACCACTGCCTTTAGGTCTTCCTAACACCACTCCTTTGGCTTTTGCCGCTTCCAAACCTTGTTTAGTACGAAGAGCTATGAACTCTCTTTCTGCTTGTGCAAAGTAGCTGTATATCGCAAGCAGTAATTTACTTTGTTTATTCCCACCATATGTTGACAATTCAGGTTGGCGTATGAAAATAACTTCAACTCCTTTTTCAGATAAATCATTGATAATATTAAGAGTCTGCAGCATATCTCTCCCTAGCCTACTTAATTCGGCAACCATTAGTACATCTCCTTTTTCCAGTTTATCGATTAGTTCATTAATTCTTCGTTTTTCTCTAGAACGGGTTGAAGAAATTTCAACTGCAATTATCTCATCAATATTGAGATTTAGCTTTCTAGCATGTTTTAACAACAAATGCTCTTGCTTATCTATGTCTTGTTGGGAACTACTTACTCTTGAATAACTGATGACTTTCATGAAGATTATACGTTTCGTTTAAATTAGGAAATTGAATATTTTGGTATTAATAGGAGTCAAACAAGCCGACCTTTTCAAGCTAGCTATAGATATCTTTTAATCCATCGTTTTTTTGGATTGTTTTATAGGAATTATCACGTTAATTTTCGTCTAGGAATTTTATTGTTAACATTCTTATATCTCTCCATGTTCGTTTCTTTGGTGGAATCTTCAATAATGTTTTAATAAATTCTTGTTGTTTTTTTGTTTTGTCAAGTCCATTGACTTTAAATAGTCCGATAATCTCTTTGTTTTTAGGTCTTTCCAACTCTACAAATGAGTTTACCCGAGAATAAAACTCTTCAACCCCGTTTACACCTCCGCTAATCCAATCGAGTAAGTTTTGTTCAAAATAATACGGAGCCGCTATAATTATTCCACAATTTTCATCGGTTAGATCTCTTAACTCATGAAAATAACCAACACTGTTTTTTTGAAACTTACCTCCTTCATCAATAAAAATCAACCTTCTTCCTGTATTTTGTTGAAGTTTGGATTTGATTCTTTTCAATATTGCTGTTGTGGTTATTTTATAAATGTCATCAGTGTTATCTATTTTATTAAGTATTCTGGAGTACATCTCTTTTGCTTTTACTGATTCTCCTAGGTTTATTTTGTAAACTCCTGAATACTCCGTCATAAAGTGATTAATAGCAAAAGTTTTCCCTGAGCCAGAATAGCCAAGAAGCACCATTAATCTCTTGTCTTGAAGTGCTTTTATACAAGCATTGTTTACTTGTATCGAGTTGTCAGTATCATAGTGTTTAAATTCAAACATTGTTATCTAATTTTAATTTTTTCGTACTCTTTTTTTCTCTAATTCCACGACTGACAGTATTTTCATTGCTGTCTTTACTCGTGCTTTTAAAATCCTCAACATTAAGTTCGCCAACAGAAAGTAAAGATTGAAGTTCTGCCTGTGCCATATCATCTTTTCCAATTGAAATGGAATCTATTATTCTTAAATCAATTGTTGGGTCTTCGTATTCTCCAGAGTCTATTAATTTTTGTTTTTTCTTTTGTGTATATGATTTTGCAGATTTAGTAATGAATTCTTTTGTGAAAACTTTTTTATCAACTTGTCTTTGTTGCTTTGCTGTCCAGTATCTATGATCAATTTCTATCACAACTTCACGATCCATTTCGTAAAGAAATTGTTTTGTTTTAAGGCAAAAAGAATATGCCTTTGACATATCAGCTGGATTGAAATAGATTTTCGTTTTGGTTCCATTGTACTCCAGAGCAAATCTTTTGGGGATTTGAAAATGATAATGCTTTTGGTTGAATTGAATTTTAACCATGCATTTTGATGAAGTAGCTTCTGTATATTCAAAAAACAACATTGGGATATGATATTTTTCTAATAATACCCATCTTTTCCTGTTTGTGTTTACAGTCAAATTAGATTTGTACTTCTCCAATTTAGAAGGCTTTCCTTCAAAGTTTTTATTGTTATATAGGTTTATACATTTTATACCGAGTAATTTCGCTTCATCGTAGGTTCTGACTTCTTTTTCACGTATCCTTTTTACTTCTTCTGGTGATGGATGCGCATCTTCTCTATTGGATTTTATACCTTCTCCTAAATAACCTGGTATTGTGTTGTAAATTGACGAGTTTAGAGTTCCATAGCTTCTTTCTATTTGTGCTTTTTCTCTTGCTTTTTTTATTTTGGTGTATTGCCATTCACAGCCAATTTCCCCACATTTTTCAATAAAATATTCCGCTTTGTCCGATGTAAATGCACTTCCATTATCTACTAAAACAAGTTTTGGTAAATGACCTGTTATTCTGCAAGCATTATAAAGAGTTTTAATAACTAAGTCTGTTGTTTCACCTTTGTCAATTTCAACACCAATAATTCTCCTAGAGTAAACATCTATAATAGTAACCATCCATAACATGACAATTCTGCCCGTTTTTGAATCTTTAACAGGAAACGGAAACCTAGTACCATCAATCATCCAAATATCTCCAACATTGGATGTGTCACGTAATAGATAAGGTAAGAAGTTGTTTTGCAACCAAGTGTCACCATTTCTCATTACTTGTGAGATGTTTTTTACTTTTCTTTGTTGAAGATATTGCCGTATTGTTTCATGAAGGAATATAGACTTGTTCTTTGCTAATCTTTCATCATTAACTTTTTCCAAAACACTTGAAATATTTGGTTTAGATTGTCTGTTGTAAAAACAATCTACTCGGTATTGCCAATAGCCAGTAAATTGACAATTATTACTTGGTAATCCTGATAATCCATGGGTTAATGCGTTCTTTATGCCATGCCTTTGGCAATCATTGATTTTGTTTTTGAGGCTATGATAGTTTTTACTTTTTGTGTTAAAAGCAAGTTTTTGAGATTTTTGAATTTCTAGATAAGCGAGAAAAATATCTATTAAATTATAGTTCTTTTCTTTAAAAATAATTGCCTCTCTAAAGATTACATGGGTTACGGAATATATTTTTGTTTTTTCTTGAGAAAACCCTAAATCTGAATACAGTTGTCTGTAATGTTGCCAATATTGTCTTCCAGATTGAGCAAGAATAAAAAGTATATGCTTTTGAGATTTTTTCTCTTCAATCTCCTCTAGAGTTGGAACTTTTTTTCTTTTTGCATAAGATTGATAAACTAAAGGGTAGCGATTGAAAGTGTTTTTGGGAATTGATTCATATTTAATCCAAGTACTATTGTTTGAAATAAGATTAGGGATCCATTCCCAGGAAGGTGACTTCATTGGGGCGTAATTCGTCTTGCCGTTTGATACGGTTCGGGGAGGAACACCACAAACATGGATAAGATAGTATGAATCCACCCAAATTTCTTGGCAGATTGATACAAATGGATTAGATTTGTTCATAGTTCAAATAAGCTAAAAGAGGGAGATGGTGCCTCCCTCTTTTTTCAAAACAAAGGAGCTACCTCCGATTTGAACATTTCAAAACTACAAGTATATAAGGGTCTTTATCAAACCAAATTATCCTTATGATTAGGATTTCTAAAGGCAATTAACTCTATTTTAAACCCAATTCCAAATTTTGAAAGTTTGCAGATTGTCATTGCTATAGCTTGACTTTATCAAAATAATTCACTAACTTTTCTTGCAGATAAGATGTTCCGAATTATAAAAATAAAATTCTTTGAATATTAAATCCTTTTAATACTAAATACTTTTACATCTTATCTGCAAGCCAAAAATTACGATGAATTGCATGCTTACCGTATTTTCAATTATTGAATATATTTTATACCTGGAATATTAATGTCTAATAATTTGACATAATAAGACAAAACAATTCTACCTCTTAATATTTAGGATCAAACAAGATTATTCTTAAACGCAAAAGCTACCAAACCAGCTGTTTTTTTGACTTTCAATTTATTAAGTAAATTGGTACGATGATTACCAACTGTTCTATGGCTAATTTTTAATTTTTCAGCAATTTCTTTATCAGACAACGCTAGAGCTATCTCTTTCAAGACTTCTATTTCTCTATTGGTTAAAATCTTATTGATGGGGTCTAAAAGAATGCTTTTTTTTCTGTTTATGCCCTTAAAATTATTCAGCACCATTTGAGAAACCTCATTGCAATAATACGTCCCTCCTTTGTTTACCGTTAATATAGCTTTTGACAATTCTTCTAACCCAGAGTTTTTTAAAACATAACCTTGAGCACCAGTATCCAACATTTGCTTCACTACATGTTCTTCCTGATGCGCCGAAAGTGCGATTACCTTTACCGAAGGATATCTTGAACGAATTTTATTGGCCAATTTTACTCCATTCATTCCTGGTATGCTAATGTCCATTAAAATAATGTCGTATTTTTTCTTTGACAACATAAAAAAAGCACTATCACCGTTGTTTGCTTCTTCAATTACAGCATTAAAGAATGTTTGAGCTTTTAATGCTGCTGTTATTGCATATCGAACCATATTATGGTCTTCTACAAATAAGATTTTTAGGGTTTTCATAATGGTATTTCAAATTTTAGGTTTGTGCCGTTTAACTTATCAGAGGTAAATTGATAATTTGCTTTTATTGATTCTAATCTTGACTCAATGTTTCTTACCCCATTTCCTAAATTTACTTTTGCGCGATCAAATCCGATTCCATCATCAGATAGCACGAACAAAATACTGTCGCCACTATTAGTTATTAATAAATTAATGATATTGGAATCCGAATGCTTTACACTATTAATAACGAATTCTTGAAAAACTCTATAAATAATAACCTGATTATCTACCTCCAGATTATTGGACTCATCATCAAAATGATAATTTATATTAGAAACATCCTCAAGTGAATTACACAACTCTTCCAATGCACAAGTTATGTTACCATCTTCCAAAGATTTTGGCATTACATCGAAAGCAATTTTCTTAACGGTACCAACAGAATGTTTAGCCATAGAAACGCATTTTTCAAATATCTCATCAAACTGTTCATTGTCTTTTCCAATGTGACTTAATGTGCTTAAAATAAAATTAATGGCATTCAATTCTTGCCCCAATGAATCATGCAAATCGTAAGCAAATCGTTTCCTTTCCTTTTCCTGTGTAGAAATAATTAACTTTAAATCTTGCTCCTTTTTAATTTTTTGCTCTGTAATATCTTTTGCTATAATTAAATATCCATTTTGGTTTCCTGATCCATTTACAATCATAGAGACCGAGCAACTAACAGGAAAAACTTTCGCTTTGGTAAACAATGTTTCAAAATTAAATGGGCATTCCAATTTACTTGGTAGCTCAATAGAATTGGGTAAGAAAAAATCAAAACTTAACCCTATCAACCCTTCTTTAGGAATACCTGTAGCTTTTTGAACGGCTTCATTGGCATCAGTTATATTTCCATTAAGATCCGTTACAATTAATATGTCCGAAACAGCATTGTATACACTACTAAAATAATCGCGAGAAATGGTAGTTTGCTCCAATTCCTCCCCTAGCATATTAATACCAGCAATAATAATATCTCTATCATCTCCTTTTCCCGACACTTCCATTCGCCCTGAAAAATCGCCTAGTGCAAAATCAATAATCGTTTTTCCAATTTTATCGATATCTGTTATTTCTGACCCCATATTTTTCTATAAAACCATAGCTTAACAATCCTTTCTAACAACCAATATAACATATCTACAAGGTTAATTGAAACTTTTACAAAAGAAAAAGTTATTTGTGTTTTACACATTTCGTATAAGTTGTTTCACTCATGTAATTAAGGTGTTTACCTCTTGTGTAATTTAGAATACTCATTTAGCTTTACGGCTACCGTACCTTACACGTAAACAATTATAAACACCCGTTTAAAACGGATTGACTGGTGTTGTGAGATTGGGTAGGTTTGACACAGTTAACATCTCTTATGAACAGATTTTTACTCTACTTTCTTTTATTACCTTTTATCTCATTGAGTGCTCTAGCTCAAGAACAACCAATAGATGTTGCTGAATTGACTATTAAGGTAGGTCTAGGAAGCCCTGAAGAACTCTACTACAGCTTTGCTGAAGGAGATCAAATTGTCTTCAATTTTGAAGAAGTAAAAGGAAAGGTTTTAAAAGAAATTGAAATAACAGAATTGCCTTCCAACTCCAAATTCATGGATTTTAAAACGGCTTCTATTTCTGACAAAAAAATTACCGTTCAGAAAAAAGGCGTTTATCGCTTCTCTTTTAAAAATGGTTCTCCTAAAGGGCGCATCTGTAAAATAAAAATCCAACGGATTCCAGCTACTCCCGAATTAGCTGCCTTTAGCACAGATTGGAAATGGAAAACGGTTTATGATACCACTTTTACTCCTTATACTGAAGATAGTTTGATTGGATATGATAGCGTTCCATATATAGAAACGATAAAGGAGCTCATTAGTACGAAACAAGAAGAGGTGCTGGTAATAGACCGCACTGAAAAGGTGCACTCCTACTTAAATCCAAACCCATGTAAAACTTATTTCAGGGTGCTTTTACCAGCTACTGTTTCTTCAAAGTATAAAAAAGAAAAAATAATCTCGATGGCATATTGGGTTGGAGTTGGAAAAGAGTCAAGTGAAGCATATGCAAAAAACGTTAGAGCAATAGGTGAAATTGCTAAAGGCATTGCAACCCTTTATTCTTCGCCTTTAGGTGGATTAGCTATAGGAGCAATTACTGAATTAGCTGTGCCAAAATCTGGAGAAGATGTATCATACAGTTTTGTTGGAGACCTTGAAAATGCCAATTTGTTTAAACAAGGTAATAGCTATATGCAGTATATAACTGGTAAAGGTGTTGCATCTTATGGAAACACAAATAGATTTCTCAATAATTCTTTCTATGTGTGTTTATACAATGATAATCAAACGCTAGGAATTGATGTTAATGTAAAAATATTGGTGATTAAAGAAACTAAAATATTTGAAGATAAAGAATACGAAAGGTTTAAAGTTACTCCTCAATATGTGACATTGAATAAAGTGAAAATGGATGTGAAATCTAATCAGGTTAGGGTGACTGTTGGGTGAGCTTTAAGAATGAAAAAAAAATTGAACCTAAAAAAAATCAATAATGGATAAAATAAATGTAATTAGAGAAATCAGAGAATTGAAAACTCATTTATCTTATTCGAAAAATATCGGTTTCTTTTTTGGTGCCGGAACTTCTTGTGCACTAGGAATTCCTAATGTTGAACAATTGACATCAGGCATCGAAGCTATATTGGCAGGTGATTTTTTATCAAATTTTAAACTTGTAAAAACAGATTTAGAAACAATCATCACTAGTAGAAAAGTAAATATTGAAGATATTTTAAATCAAATTCGGAGAATTAGAGAGTTAACAGGCGAAACAGCAAAAATATATGAAGGGGTAAGTGGAGAAAATGCAAAATTACTGGACAAAGAAATTTGCACTATAATTTACGACATCATTTTAGATAAAGAATCTGGTGCAGATATTGACAAAACAAAAAAATTCTTTGCTTGGTTGAGTTTGTTAAATAGAGATTTTTCGAAGGAAGTATTTACGACTAATTATGACTTGATAATTGAAAAATCTCTAGAAGCAAGTCAAATTCCATATTTTGATGGCTTCGTTGGTTCGTTTGAACCATTCTTTTGGCAAGAAAGTATTGACCAGTTTGTTTTAAAAAATGATATGACCCAAAATTGGATTAGACTATGGAAAATACATGGTTCATTAAGTTGGTTTTGGAAAGAAGACAAAAAAACAAATGCACAAAAAATCATAAGAATAGGAAAAATTGAAAACATAAAAAAAGAAGATAATGAACTTGTTATTTATCCTTCTAAGGAAAAATATGATTCATCAAAAAAGCAACCATTTATCGCATATTTTGACAGGCTAAAAAATTATCTTTTAAGTGGTGAATTATTATTTGTATTTACTGGCTACTCTTTTTCAGACCAACACATTAATGAAATCATCTTCAACTGTTTAAGACAAAACAATAGATTAACAGTTCTAGTATTTTTCTTTCAAGATTCGGAAGTAGAAAATCTCCATAAACAAACTTCATCATATATGAACCTAAATGTTTTTGGCCCTAAAAAAGCTATTATAAATGGCAACTTAGGTGAATGGGAATATGATTCTGCAGATTTAAAAACAAATGAAAATTCAAATTCATTTTGGGATGGTGAAAAAAGTGAATTCAAATTAGGAGGTTTTAATGAACTAGTAAATTTCTTTATAACCAATTCTGGAAAAAAAGAAGCAATAGAATCAATAGTAAAATGAAAACCGAGATAACATATTTAGGACATATCATTCGTGTTGATTCTGGAACAATTGAAGTAGAAGTTTCTAACGACATACCTTCTGCCGCACCAATTATTAATGGACGTTTGTATAAAATAGGTCAAATTGGAACTTTTATAAAAATTCCAATTGGTAATATCACAATTTATGGGATTGTATCATCTGTTAGTAATACACCAAGTAAATCTGATGAAATAAACTTAAAGTATTCCTTTGGTTCAAGGTTTCTTACTGTACAATTGGTTGGTGAGAAAATTGGCGAAGATGATTTTGAAAAGGGAGTTGGAACTTATCCAACAATAAATGATGAAGTGCATATTGTCATAGAGAAAGACCTTTTTGATATTTATGGGAAAAAAGATTCTGGTTCAATTGAAATTGGTAAACATTCATCCTCTGAAAACTTAAGTGTTTATGCTGACTTACATAAACTTGTTTTAAGACATTGTGCTATATTAGGTTCAACTGGAAGTGGAAAATCAAATACAACCGTTAGTATTCTTAAAGCTATATTAGATGATTATCAAGGTTCAAGGGTAATACTAGTTGACCCACACGGAGAATATGCCAGTGCATTTCCTGATGCCAAAGTTTTAAAAATTAATAATGAAGATAACCCTTTATTTATCCCTTTTTGGCTAATGAGTTTTGATGAATTAGCTTATTTCCTTGTTGGAGCAAAACCAATGGATGATCAAAAACCTGATTACAGATTATTTAGAGAGCTAGTAACCAATCTAAAAAAAGAAAATTGCACATTAAAATCTGGCAATGTAAACCCTGACTTTGTAACAGCAGACTCTCCAATACCATTTAGTGCCAGACAACTATGGTATCGCATGAATTGGTGGTTAAATGCAAGTTTTTCAACAACAATAAAAGATGAACAAAATGAAGCTACTGCAGTAAAAGAAAATGATGGGGATGCAGAAAATTTGATTGGAGCAAAGTTTACATCTCATTTATCAACTGCTAATAATAATGAACCTTATAAATCAAGACATACAGAGTTTTACTCATATGAAAGAAAAATACTATCTAGATTAAGGGATTCAAGATTTGATTTTCTTTTTAATCCAGGAGAGTATAAAGACTCATCTTCACCTAAAGACCTTCACAACCTTTTGAACGAATGGATAGGTAACGCTAACAAACTTGCTATTCTTGATTTGAGCGGAGTTCCATTTGAGGTTTTAGACATTACAGTCGGACTTATTACACGTTTTGTATATGACAGTATGTTTTGGGGAAGACACGAAACATATACTGGTAAAAATAGACCATTATTGCTTGCTTATGAAGAAGCCCATACTTACTTAAATAAAAACGACAACAATAGTTATTCAAAAGAAGCAGTAGAAAAGGTTTTTAAAGAGGGGCGCAAATTTGGATTAGGTGCTTTAGTTATATCACAAAGGCCATCTGAAATTTCAGAAACCATTCTAGCACAAGTAGGTACTTTTATAGCCCTAAGATTGACGAATTCTGGTGACCAATCAATTGTGAAAAATTCTGCTCCTGACAACCTGAATAGTTTAATTGATTTATTGCCTTCTTTGAGAACAGGAGAAGCAATTATTGTAGGAGAAGCGATTAAAATTCCATCAAGAGTTAGACTTAAGCTTAATATTCCAAGACCAACAAGTGACGACCCTAAATTAATTGAAAAATGGTTAGAAGCACATCCTGAAGATCAAGAAAACTACAAAGTAGTGGTAACAAGAATAAGAGAACAAAAATTTTAAGATATGGAAAGAGAATACGTAGAATCATCAATGATAAGAAGTTATGGCTTCGATAGTTCAACATCAACATTAGAAGTTGAATTTAATAATGGGGCTATTTGGCAGTATTTTGATGTAGCGGAAAGCCTTTATTACGAAATGAAATCTGCTGGGTCATGTGGTAAATTTTTCAACGCAAATATTAAGGAGCAACATTCTGAATCACAAGTTGGGTAAATGGAAAACGTTACAATAAATATTTTTGGAGGAATACTAATTCTTACCCCATTAATACTTTTGATAATACAGCAAGTAACTACTGAAGCTGTATCAAAATTCATCAGAGAATATTTTAAATTAAAATCTGATAAAAAAGCAAGAACTTTATTTTATAAAGCCGCAACTATTTCTCTTGTAATTGGAGTTATCATTATGGTAACACCTCATATTACTATCTACTTTCAACCAGAAAATGAAATACAAGAAGCTAATCAACCAAAAAGTGATTCAGAAGTAATAGTTGAAGGTGTGTTTGAAGTATCTACCTTTATAGAAGAAGCAGTTGAAAATAAAAAAGAAAAGAACAAGGAAATAATAGCAAATAGAGAGAAGCGGTTTGTTTATCAAATAGGAGATATAAAGGACAATAAGAAATCTATATTAAAATTATATTTAAAATTGAAGAATATTCCTTCAGTTGACATTTCAAGATTATTTGTTTTTCAATTATCCAAAAAAAGATTTTTCCTTTACAAAAATGATGAGTATCTCGAAGATCAAATTAATGACTCATTACCTAGCTTTATCACTCAAGTCGCTACCGCGGAACCAATGATAAAAGTTATTGACCTAATGCAAAAATGCAAGGTGAAGCAAAAAATTACTGAAACTAAATCATTTAGATTTAGAAAAGAAGAAATTGAAATACCATGTTGCAACTGTGTGAAATAAAAAAATAAAATTAATAAGCTATCCCTTAAAATTCCATACTCGAACTCATCTTAAAAAAGATATTATCATCATATTAAAAATTAAAGACTATGAAAAAAGATTACCAAAGCAAAGATTTGTTTTTATCAGAAGATGGTAAAGATTTATTTGAATTACAGTCATCTGCACAAACTAAACACATTTGTATAACTGATGAAGCAGAAGAGATAGAAAATATTAATGAAACAAAATCTTCAGCTAACATTGACCAACTAACTGAAATTGTGGTTGGGCTAGGAGATGAAATTCCTTTATGGCGTCAACATGTTACTTTGAAATGGAAATTTAATCCGTTATTCAATAATTATTCTAATTCAGATAATGTGAAAAATTATATTAGAGTTTTGTTTTCTGATGCAGTATCAGAATGGGGAGACGCTTCTCCGGTAAAATTTGAAGAATCTACAGACATAGTTGATTTTGAAATTATAATGCGGCCAGATAACTGTAATGCTAATGGGTGTACTTTAGCCAGTGCGTTCTTTCCAAACTCCAATTTAAATATATTAACACTTTACCCAAAAATGTTCTCTCAAAACAGGAATGAACAAGTTGAAACGATGATTCATGAAATAGGCCATATTTTCGGTCTTAGACATTACTTTGCAAAAGAAAAAGAAGCTTCATGGCGAAGTGAAGTATTTGGGCATCATTATCCCTTAACCATTATGAATTATGGTCATCAATCCACACTTACTCCTCAGGACAAAATTGATCTTAAAAGATTATATGCCTTAGCCTGGAGTGGTCAAATCACAAACTTAAATGGAATTAATATAAAATTATATTACCCTCTAACTCAGCCTTGATAATCGCCATTTTTTAATTTTTTGTAAAAAAGAATAGAGGCCTAAAAATCCATACTCGAACTCATCTTAAAAATAGGTAAGATCATTGCCATGGCAACCAATGCCACAATACCACCCACTGTTAGAATCATAATTGGTTCTACAACACTTTTTAAGACCTTCGTTTGCGCTTCTATGGAATCGCTGTACTGTTCGGTTAATTTGGTAAAAACATTGTCCAATCGGTTTACTTCCTCTCCTACCCGAACCATCGAAATCATTCGTTTTTCGAAGATAGGTTCTTCCAACATGCACTCGTGTAAGGTGCGTCCTTTTAAAATCCCTGCTTTGATATTGACAAGCGCTTTACTTATAGGGTAAAAGTCTACCATTTCGGAAGTCATTTCGAGTGCTTCTACTAAAGGAATTTTAGAATTCGTAAGCAACGCCATAGACTGGCAAAAACGGGTTAAGTAAATTCTTCTTGTCATTTTACCCACCATTGGTAAACGGAGCAATACCATTGCCGAGTATTTCTTGTACCAATCTGTTTTTCGTTGGGAATAGAAAAAGCCACCCACCACAATTACCGTAATAAAAAACGGACGAATCCAAGCGGCGACAAAGTCAGATAGATCCAACACAAATTGTGTAACAGCAGGTAACTCTGCATTCATTTGGACTAAGAACCCAACAAACATCGGTACGACAAAATTCATTAAGAATATGAGTACTCCAAAGGTTAAAAGAATAACAATAATCGGATACGTCACCAAACCAATAAACTGCTGGCGGAGTTTTATCTTTTTGTCGTAATGGTCTTTCAATTCACCCAGCATCTTGGCAAACATTCCAGTTTCCTCTCCTATTCGAATACTTTGGTATTCGTAAATAGAAAATTTATCCGAATCCTTCATAGCAACAGACAATGGCTTCCCTTGGAGAATGTCTTTTTGCAGCGTTCCGTAAATATTAGTCTTGTCCTTTTTGGGGCTTTCTTCGTCCAGAATTTTTAATGCAGCATTCAAATCCAATCCAGCGTCTAACAACGTGTACATATCGTTGTAAAACTGTGCTTTCTTTTTATCGTTAAACCGACCACCGTTAAAGGAAATGTCCTTGTTTAGAAAATCAATCAACCCACCACTTTTTTCTACGGGTTTCTTACGGGCGTTTGCCCTGCTATGGTTTTCTATCTTAATCGACATTGTATTTCATTCTGGTTTTTAGGTCATGGTCTTTGTTTAACGAAATGCTAAACAGCTGTTTGTTCTTTTCAAATGCAATCAACACCTCATCAATAATTTCTTCTTGGGGATCGAGGTACGAAAACTCCATCTCTTTAACAGCAATAGCAAAGGTGTCATTTACCACGCTGTAGCGAATTACCTGTTGCTCCGAAATCTCGTAGCTTACCAAAAGCTGTTGCTTTTCATCGTACAACTCAAAATAAGCAGCATTCCCTTTCGGAAAATCAGCATTGAACCAATCGGAACTAAGCGCGTTTTTAAACTGTAACAGCTCCGTTAACCGCGTTGTCGAGTTATCAAAAATAATATAGCCTTTGGTAAAATTGGAATACACCCCAAACGACAGCGCAACCAAGATGGTTGTTAGGAGCAACGAGACCATTGCTTCTAATAAGGTAAATGCCGCTATTTTCTGCTTCCACTTCATATTCGAATCAACTGTTTCAGTTCCAGAATGTGTTCGTCATTCAACTTGTTCTTTACAGACCAAGTCACTTGCAGAATATCTCCCGTTCCATTGTAGCTTTCAATTGTCTTGTCAATTTCAAAAGCATCGTAACCAAAGCTTTCGTCTTCTTCCAGGTCTACATTACTCATTAATACCTCAATTTCGTTTTGTGCTTTAAACAGTAAAAAGTTGTTGTTCTTTTTGGCGATGTTTCCAAAAATTAAAGACGCAATGGTAACCACACCGCTAATAATAACAATAGCAACGACTGGCTCTAAAATAGCCATCCCACGTACCTTTATTTTTATCAATTGAGCCATTGAATCACTTCTTTTGTTCCTAGTTTGTTATCTGTCAAGTTCGGTCCAACATACATCTCCGAACGTTGGGTAACATCGATTGTCGCGTTGAGTAAATGGTTTTCATAAACGGTAGAAGGTGTTTTTAAACTAAAACGATTGCAATACAAACTACCATAGATACTTCCTTTCAACTCCACCAATCCATTAACATAAGCATAGCCTTTTAGAATGCTCTCTTTTTCCATGGAGACTTTAATCGGATTTCGAAAGTCGTATTCTTTCTGATAAGCAACAATAGAACCATCGATTAGCGATGCTTCTCCGATACTGACAAAGTGTTTGCTTCCACTTTTATTGAGTTGTATCAGTCCAATCCCAGAAGGATATTCTAAATCAACATGATGCCCTACCAAAACACTATCTGTAGCAAATGCCTGAACGGTTCCGGTAAAATTGTTTTCAAAAACAATATAGGGTGCATACAACAAGGTGTTTTCCAAAATGGAATTTGTCCGAACCACAATTCCTTTCGAAGATTTAATCACGACATTACCAATACAGGTTTTATTCTCGAGGACAATAACCGATGAACTGTAAGCCAAAATAGTTTTATCAGTAAACGATTGTACAATGCTATCCTCAAACAATTCGTAAGGAACCATAGAATCTGTTTCTAAAGTAACATCCCCTAAACGAGCTGTCATAGACTTATTAATTTCTTTATTGAGCTCAGGTAAGCTCTTTGTGCTTGTCTGCGAAGTTCCATACAATAATTTATCGCCTTGGTAAGTCGTTCCTTCAATGTACGCCCGTTTTACACCTTTTTTAGGGAGAAATATTTTCCCTTTAACAACTGTTTTTCCTGCTAAGGACAATGGCTTGTTTCGATCTGCCAGATACAAAGCTGTTTCTTCTTCAAATTTTTGCCCTACCAATGCTACTTTAATGGCTGTTTTGTTCTTCCGAAAAGCTTTAGAAGAAACCACTTCAAATAAACCCCAGTTCAGTCTTTTGAGCGTTACAGAGTCACATTCGTCACCATAAAGATCCAACGTTATTTCTCTGTTTATCTCCACAATTGGAAATTCACTCAGCAATAACTCCATCCCGGATTGTGTGTTTCGAAGCACGCTGCTCTTTTCTCTAAATTTTATTGAATGGATAGTTGAAAAATAGGAAATGCTAATAACGATAGATGTCAAAGCGCCAACTACCGTTATTACAAAAAGGGAATACAGCAATGCACCTCCTTTAACTTTTGATTTCGTCTTTATCCGTGTCAAGTTTTTCTTTTTTAACCTTCTCTTTTTTAGCTTTTACTTTCTTCTCCTTTTTAACCTTATTAGCTTTCACCTCTTCTTTCTCTTCTTTCTCTTCTTTCTCTTCTTCCTTTATCTCTTCTGGTTTTTCTGATTTCACATCTTCTTTAACAACAGACTTTTCAGCTTTCCGAACCCCATGGTTCCATTGGGTCTTTTCTATCTTTTTCCCTTTCTCATCCCATGATACCCATTCTCCATGTTTTAGTCCGTATTTGAACTGTCCTTTTTCTTTCAGCTGGTTCGACTTGAAATGAACTATATATTCTCCATGCAATAACTTTCCGGAATAGTCTCCTTCCGTAGAATGAACCGCCTTACTTTTGAACCAATAGTAAGTTTTATCGCTCTTTGTCGTTATCTTTTTGTCCGTATTATCTACTTCTATTACAATTTTATCAATTGAAGTATTTAAAGGGACTTTAAATGTTTTTTCTTGTTCAACAACCTGTGCATGCGCTGCAGTTGTTATTATAAAAAACAGAATGAATAAATATTTCATATTTTAATTTTTTAAGAGCGTTTTGTAGTTCCCAGCAGTTTGAAGTTGAATACTATCTGAATATATCCCAACAATAGAAATCTGCTGATGGATATCTCCTTGTTTGGCTAATACATCATTACCAGACAGGTTTAGCAATCCCAATTTCTCTCCTTTTGAAAGTATAAAACCACTGTACTTAAGTTCAGGCCATTTATAAACAGCAACAACGGGAATAGGAGTAACCTTTTTTGTAACCGTATTTGTGTTTGAAGAATAATTGGAATTCGAAGGAGCTGAATAAACAGGTTTGTATTTCCTGTTTTTTAAAAATGGGTCAGGGTAGCTTGCATTCAATACAAAATCCTCTCGCTCTTCAAACGCCAAGTCTGGAATCTTGGATTCATCAACACTTAAAGCGAGTGTCGAATCACCATCAATAGATATATAGTTAAACCATTTTAACCCGGTATAACCCCAGACTGCAGCTGCAATTACTAATAACAATATGGTCTTTTTCTTCTTGTCCATTTATTGCACAGTGAAAGAATTTGTGTTGGAGATAGTTGAAACGTTACCCGCTACATCGAAAGTAGCGACACGCCAAAAATAAGTTCCTACTGTTGAAGGGAGCACAAATGTGGTATCCTCAATCGACGAGTAAAACGTTGAAATCGGTAATTGATTCGTATCGGAAAAAACATAGATAGAATCGAACAACGAGGAGTTGACGGTTCCTGGATCAGTCGGTCTCGTCCATTCGAAAAGATAAGAACTATCTGCTTCCAACCCAGTTGTGAACGAATCAGGCAATAATCCAATTGGAGTCGCTGGATTGGTTTGATCAATATAGATATTGTACTCAGGAGCATAAACAGTATAAGAGGGTAAGCTATTTTCTCCTCTTACCGACCAGGAATAGATACCTTCAGTAAAACCATAAACCGAAGAATATCCATTTGTACTGGCAGTAGTATTCTCAACCTCAACGCCCGTGCTCCAATCTCCACTTTTTAAAATAAAATTATATGAATCTGCAGCGTATAAATCTTGCCACGTAAATGACAAGGACGTTGCATTAGTATAAATCAAATCTGAAGGCGTATACAAAACAATTCCTTGAGAAGTCAAATCATAACTCGAATCTATTGTAAGGCTCCATTCATCTGAATAAATAGTAGCAGAAGAATAGTTTAACCCTCTTACTCTCCATTCAAAATTTCCTGGAGACAACTCAAAGGTCACATCCATGTTTTCAACTGTGGAATCATATACATAGGCTGTTGCAGTCGCAAAATCAGGTGTAGCAATTTGAATTTGGTATTCTGTTGCTCCTTCTACTTCATCCCACATAAATGTCACATTCGTATTGGTTTGAATGGTTCCATTAGCTGGAACAATTAACGTTTCTGTTTCTTGTGATAAGTCCGATTCGAAAATGTCTCTACAAGAGACAAATAAAAGCGATACTATTGCTATAAAATAAATGTTCTTACCCATTTTTCTTAATGTTTTGGAAGTATAAAGTTGTATACAGTTTATCTCTGTTCTTCAACATATCCTTCTTTAATTTAAAATCCAGAGAAGCCAATATTGCATTATCGAAATTATTCTCTAGATAATATACCAACTTCAATATTTCATTATACCTTCCTTCGAGTTCGAAGCTTCCTGTAATTACTGTATAATTGGAATAATTGTATTGATGTGGAGTTGGAACATTAGAAATGTCCACAGTGAAACTATCCCGTAAAATTTCTATTTGCTCCATTATTTGATGTTGAATTTGTCCGGCACTTAGCTCCTTACCAACAATCATTTTGTCAATCGATTTCAATTTGCTTTCTACAGTCATTAGGTCGAGAGAATAATCTCTTTCTGATTCTGAAAGAGCAACTAACTCTTCGTAATCTCCCTTTAACTTAAAAGTAGAACCGAGCGTATTATTGAACACATAGTTCCCAGCAAATACAAGTAGTACAGCAATCAAGAAAAATGATATTTTATTCGAAATTTGCTTATCCATTCAACTTAATTTCTAAATCAAATATTCCAGGATACTCCCTATCTGTTTGACTGTAATTAATAATCACTGTTTCGCTTATCCATTCTTCATTATCCAATTTTAACACCCATTCATTTAAATCCAAACTAACTGGAGCAACACCTTTTATATGCATAGTCGAAGGGTCTAACTCTAGTCTTTCTCCTTTTTTCATCTTCTTTTGAATGGGAACTATTTTAAATTCCAATAATTGAATGCTTCCAGGAAGCAGTTCTCCTATTCTATCTGCATAAAAGGAAAGTCCTCCTCTTGAAGACACACCTGTTTTACTCAATAAATTAATTCGATTCACCAATTCTTGTTGTCGAGACTGAAATAGTAAATAGGTATTCTGTTGTTCCGAAGTAGCTTCTTGTAAGCTTTCGTAAGCCGTTGAATAATTCTTGCCCAAAAAGAAATTGGTCATTGCAATAAACAAGACCAACACCATAAAAAAACGTAACAATGCAATTTGATATACACCAAACTTTATTTCCACTCTTTCTTTATCTATAGCATCAATGGCACATTCTGTAATATCAATATTTGGATTAAAATAATTGAAAGCAGCCGTAAAAGGTAAAATGGATTTAAAAGGGATGGATTCATCCCCTATTTGTGCATTAGCTCCTGCACTAATAGCTTCTGAAGAAATGGTTGTGATCTCAGAATCATTAAAAAAGATTTTACCGGACGGAAACTCTATTTCATCATTTCTTATTAGTTGGTCTTTAAAGGCTAGTATTGAAAAAGGGCCTAACAACACATCATGAATATAAAAGCCTTTTTCTTTCAACTCTAATAACACATGGTCTACAATACTTTTTTTAATGACAGCCGTAAACACTTTTTGTTCCGAATCGAAAGTCTGTATGTAGAAATCCGCTAATCGTGCTCCAGGTAATGTTTTCTGTAACAATCGAGAATCATCGTCTTCGTCATTATAGTCTTTTATTTCTTTAACAACAACTTGCTTACCTGTAAAGACAAGACTTAAAGGCGGATTAGCACTAAAAGGAATGGTTTTGTTCTTCCCTACTTCACTTGCTAGTTCATTAATGTCCAATAAATTCTCATTCAACTTCTTAATAGAAATACTGCCATAATAATTTTTAATCCGAGCATATCGATAACTGTGAGTAGAGGAAGAATCCACTACAACTTCAACACCAGTAATAACTCTGGGTTGCAGCAAATTGATATGTCGCAATTTTTGCAGCATGCTATTCATACGAAATGGTTGGTCGAATAAAAATTGTCAATTGTTTTTTAGTCTTCGCTTTCGTTCTTGAACTAAACAACCATTTAATAATTGGAATTCTTGACAGTAAAGGAACACCTGAAGAAGTTTCTGTTTTAGCGACTTCATCCAACCCTCCTAATAAAACCATATCACCATTTTTAACACGAATCAAGGATTCAAAATTACGGGTGGTTTGCCCTGGAGGAGCAGTCTCTGAAACTTTCGATGTAAAAGTGGATTGTACTACACTTAATTTTAATGTTACTTGTTCATCTTTCGAAACATAAGGTGTAATTGTAACAGTTAAATCCGCTGTAACAGACTTCCATTGTTGACTTTGAAATACGTTTGAATTAACTGTGTTATTGACAATCTGGTTATTTACTTCCAAGTAATATTGTTGATCTCCAATTTTCATCGAAGTCTCATGTCCATTTAATGTTGCTACCGTTGGCGTTGATTTTACTTCTACTTCACCGGCATCTTCCATTGCCTTTATTGACAGGTAAAAATTAGGAGTAACATTCCCTAAATTAACTATGCCCAAACCATTAACTCCGGAAACAACATCGTTAATAGCATCAGTACTTAAATTAACATCGATACCTGGAGAAAGCGTTCCTGTTGAACTGGTTGCTGTAGGTGCTTCTCCAATTCCAGCTTGAATCCCTGTAGAAAGTGTTTTCGTATCGTTGACATCTGCAATAATTATTTCGATCGTAACTACTGGTACAACCACATCAATCAAATCAATAAATTCTTCTAATTCCCTAATATCGGTTGCTGAACCAGAAACTACAATACCATTTAACTCTATAAATTCTGAAATTTCTAAACCTTCTTTCAATTTGGCAGGAACAGATTCCAATACTTTTTCTACTCTTCTGTTTTCGAGTTCAATTAAAACGCTTTGACGAAGGGACTCTGTATTCTTATTCCCTATTAAATAAACATCTTCCGTTTGCTTATAGGTAAAGTCCGAACCACTCAACAAATATGACAAAAACTCTGGATAGCTTGCATTTTCAATAAACAGATTCGCTTTTCCGGTAGGAATATCGTACAAGAAATAGTTCTGCAACATCTGCTGAGATACCTCTTCAATAATTTGCTGAATCGATGCATCTTTTGCATTTACGGATACAAACATATCATCCTTAACTTCAATTAATAAGTTGTTGGAATTGCTTTTCGCATTGTTATTCTTTCCCTTTTTTCCATTGTTATTCTTTGCTGTAGCATTCCCATTTTTTGCAGATTCTTCCAATTCTATTAAATAGAAAAACTCACTTGTCTTTGTCACCTTTAAACCATTAGAAATTCCCATTTTCTCTAATGCTTCATCGAAAGGACGGTTTTTAATAAACACACTTACTTTTTTCCCCTTTACTTCTGGTGATAGAATAACATTTTTTCCTGTCATTTCGGTTAGTTGCTCCGCAACGTAATCAAGGGTATCTCTTTTTAATTTTAAAGTAAGAAAGTTATTCTCCGCATTGATTTTAACATTTGGCTTTATCGGTGTATATTTTGCTACCGGTTCAATCGGCTTTTTAAACTTTTTAAAAGATATTATAGAACCTATAAAATCAATTTCCAATTCATATTGGCGACACAAAAACAAATACACGTCTTTTACTTTTGCATTCGAGAAATTATTAGTAATCACACCACTTACTGATGGATCAATGTTTACATTCAATTGATTGGTCAGCGCTATTCCCCGTATAAACTCTTGTAAAGAAGAATTACTTACAGAGAGTTCCACAACCTCATTTAACCCAACATATTCTGCAGCATAAGTATCTAGTTTTTTCTTTATTAAAACAAACCTATCCTCTTGAGCAAATGAGCCATTCGCAGAAAGAAAGAAAAAATACATCCCAGCTAAAACTATTTTAATTGTCTTTTTCATATTTAAAAATTAGAAGCCAGAATTGGATAAATTTCTTCGTAAGAGGTAACACCCTCTTCGAATAATTTATAGGCGCTATCGGCTAATGATTTAACACCTTTTTCTTCCAATACTTTATCGGTATCTTCCGTTGTTTTATTAGATTTAATAATTTCAGAAAGCTCTTTGTCCATTGGAATGACTTCATAAATGGCTTTTCTTCCTTTGTATCCTGTATAATAGCAATCCGCACATCCCCCTGGTTCAAAATAGCTCTTAGGTTTTATTTTTGGGGAATATGAATTAGGAAATTCTAATTCTGCAGTACTTTCTTTTTTACATGAACATAATTTTCTTAGAAGCCTTTGAGCAACAGCTAGGTTCAATGTTCCTGCGACTAAAAAATCTGGAACACCTAAGTCAACTAATCGAGAGGTAATCTCCCAAGCTGAATTGGTGTGAATAGTTGACAACACCAAATGACCTGTTAATGCAGCTCTAATTGCCATTAAAGCAGTTGTTTCATCTCTGATTTCTCCTAACATGATAATGTCAGGGTCTTGTCGTAGAAATGATCGCAAGGCCGCGGCGAAAGTCAAGTCAATATCTTCTTTCACTTGCACCTGATTGATTCCATCCAATGTGTACTCTACTGGATCTTCAACCGTCATAATATTACGCTTCTCTTCATTTAATTCTTGAAGCGTAGCATATAAAGTCGTTGTTTTACCAGAACCAGTTGGCCCGCTAATCAGAATAATCCCTTCTGGTTTATAAACGTTATTACGATAATCTTTTAATTCTTTTTCAGAAAAGCCTAAATCATCTAGAAACAAGTTCCCTGCATCATTAGACAAGATTCTCATTACAACCTTCTCCCCTCTTAGGGTTGGTAAAACAGATACACGAAGATCAAAAAATTCTTCATCTATTTGATGCGAATAACGACCATCTTGTGGCTTTCTTCTTTCAGAGATATCCATCCCGCTTTTTAACTTGATAACACTTACCAATCCTTTGTATTCGTCTTGATTCAGTTTGTATTTCTCGATAAGCGCACCATCAATTCGTAATCTGATTCGAGCCTTATCTTCATAAATTTCAATATGAATATCACTACTTCCTAACGACTTGGATTCACTGATTAACTTGGAAACAAATGTTTCATCATAAGAATCATCTGCTGTAATAGACACTTTCCCTTCGGAAGTTTGGCGGTAGTATTTATTTAATGCTTTTGCTACTTCAGATTCTTCAACTTCAATAAGAGCAACCTCTTTTCCTAAAATAATTTGCAATTCATTTTTTAGGTTTTCTTTATCTGGTCTAGAAGCAATAAAGAACTCAATACTTTCCTCACTTTGGCTTTTCGGTACAATTTGATAGTGCCAAGCCTGGTCACCCAAAATGAGTTGTTGTAATTCGGTTGACAACGTTATGTTTGTAGTTTGCTCCATTAAATAAGTGAAAGTATTTCTAATGGATACATATATTGAATGACACTAATTACGATAAAAACCACAGCCGAGATTCCAGCGTAGGGGATTTCATATTTTCCGTTCTTAATTACCGTAGCAATAATTGCCACTACTAATGAGATAACATTCATTAGTAAAAAAACATAAATGAATACTGAAGTTGGAAATAAAGGAGAAAGGGTAATGAAAAATAACCAATCCCCTATTCCTAAATGTGTTTGTGATGGATTTGGGACTTTTCTAACCTTATTAAAGTATAAGTAAGTCAATCCGAAGATAATACTGATTACAGAAATGTTGACGAGTATTAATGTCAACACCTCAACCGAATCGACAAATAGAAAGCTTTCTAATCCGTTTATAATAAACAGTCCTATCAACACCAGAAGAAGAATTTTCCTCTCTTTAAAATCGCCATATGCAATAAACAATGACGCCAATATTTTACCTCCTAATAATACCATCTGATTAATCTGGAACTGTATTCGTTATTTTACCAGTTTGGTCCATTTCCCATACATCCAGTATTCCATCTTGATCAAAATCAACCACTGAGGAAGCTCTGGCTCTATACCCAGAAACTGAAGATTCAATAATTTCTATTTTATAATTCGCTTGACCACCTTCCGTAGTTAATTGCAATTGTCCAAAACCTAACTCTTGAAGGTCACCAGAATATTTTGAAAACTCATAAAAATGTCCCTGTTCAAGTGTGTGCAAATGATTCAACTGAAATCGAGCCTCTTTCACTTTCGTTTTAATTACCGTTGGAGACAAGTTAGTCACTACTATTGAAGAGATTACACCAATAATTATTACAACCGTAATTACCTCTATTAAGGATAATCCACCTACCTTAATTTTAGTAAAAGTTTTAAACCTATTCACCACCTTTTTTTCTTTTAAATATTCTGTCATACCTGAATTCAACATTTTACTCTTGAAAAGTATAAATAATGAACGTAAGAAAAGTGCAAAACATCTGAGAATAGCAATAAAATAAGTTGTTTCACTCATAAATATGAGTTGTTTCACTCATTTTATTTTTAACAAAAATAACTGTCCTTTACAAAGGAAAGATTCGACTTCAAAATGAGACCGAATTATGGAATATTAACCCTAAAATCTATATGAGTTTTGGGGTTTGATAAAAATGAAAAAATGAAAAAATTTTTTGTAATTGTAGTAGTAAGTTTAGTAAGTATAATTGGAACAGCTCAAACACCTTCAGCAACCAATCTTCATGTGTATTTAAAACCAGTTAATGCTAGTGGTAGTGCCATGGCAAGTGATGCTCTAGAACAAAACCCAGGTAATGCTCCATTTAACAAAATAACCATTGTTGTAGAATTACCTACCACAGAAGGGATTTCGAAAATAAATGTAAGTATGGGGAGTGCTCCAAGTTCATCGAACCTTGTTAATCATAGCTTTGATTTTGATGTAACAACAGGATTACCATCTGGATATTCTTACACTAGAACAGGAAACAGAATTGTACTAGAAGTTGGAACACATGCAGGAACAAATCATTATACAGCAAATGTAACACTAGAAGACGCCAATGGTGTTGAAAGCGAAGTTTTGTCTGTATCGAAATAAATATCTCTGTGGGTTGAAATAAATACCTCAACAGCGTAATCACTAAAATGAATTAGTAGATGAAAAAGTTATTGTTACTCTTTATTATTGGACTATATACCCCAATGTTCTTTTCTCAAAATCCTATCTGGGTTGGGGATGTAGTTAATGGAGGATATATGGGATCGACAGGGCCTTATGGATATTATAATTATTCAAGAACCCAGCATATCTATAAAAGTTCAGAAATTGTTGCTGGAGAAATAAACAGTGTTGCTATATATGTAGGGGCATTTTCTCCTGGAGGTAAAAATGGAACAATTGATAATGTCAGTGTTAAAATGACACATGTTACCTACAATGAGTTCGCATCACCTTCTTATGAAGAAACAGGATTAGAAACGGTTTGGACAGGGACAATTGACCCAAATGCTGCAGAAGGATGGGTACGAATAGAATTCACTACCCCTTTTGATTATAATGGAACAGACAATTTATTACTTGAATTGCGATCAGAAGATGGAAGTTACAGTAACAACTGTGAACCACTTTGGGCTTATACTCCTGAAACAACAACAGGAGAAACGAACAAAACATTAAAAGGGTATTCTGACACTCAAAACCCTCCTACTAATCAGTTTCTAAGTACTTATAGAGCCGATGTTGTTTTTGGATATTCTCAAGACAATATGGTTACAAGTAGCAAACAAATAGGAACAAACGATGCAAGTTATGTGAAGTCTGTTGTGGCTAATGGTTATTATAATTACTCTCATGTTCAGCATATCTACTTAGCCTCTGAATTACAAACAGGAACAATTGATCAATTGAGTTTTTATGTAGGAACTTATTTTGATGACATTGATTTTGGAACAATTGAAAATGTTGATATCAAGTTAGGACATACAACTGATAATTCGTTTGCATCAGCAACATATGCCGGTTCGTTAACTCAAGTTTGGAACGGAACGATTGCTCCAAATGAATTGGGTTGGTTCACCATTACTCTAGACACTGCTTTCACTTATGATGGAACTGATAATCTTGTAATAGATATTTATAGTAATGATGGTGATTGGACAGAAAACTGTGCCCCTGACTTTGCTTACACGGTTCAAGGAGATTATAAAACCATAAAAGACTACACTGACGTTTTACCATTAAACACAGCATTTAGAAGTACACAACGTGCCGATATTGTATTTGGTTTTGAAAGCGATATTGAGATTGCTGAAGAAATACAAATTGGTACACAAGAAGCTAAAAACCAATTCAATGTAGTTGACGGATATTATAATTATTCGAAAATGCAATACATCTATAAGTCAAGTGAATTGCAAGCGGGAGATATCTCTAGAGTCGCATTTTACATAGGAAGCTATTTTCAAGATGCCGATTATGGTGATATTGATAATGTTACCATTAGAATGTCTCATATTGTTGATGATACGATTTCAACAGCCGCTTTTATTGTAGACCCTTTATTCGATACAGTATGGACTGGGAGTCTTTTAACATTTGACAGAGGTTGGCATTACATTGACTTGGACTCAACCTTTAGTTACAATGGAACAGACAATTTAATCATTGAATTCTTTTCCGAGGATGGCAGCTGGATAGGCAATTCCATCCCAGAATTTTCATACACAACTCAATCTTTACCAGAAAAATACAAAGCTGTTAAAGACTATGACGATGTACAACCTTTTTCACAAGTATATAGAAGTGCACAAAGAGCAGATTTAAAGATTGGGTATACTCAATCAGAAATAGTTATTACTAAAGTCGATGTGATTGATGGACAATTAGGTACTATAAATATAGTTTTAGGAGGTGGTGTAGCACCTTATCAAGTTCACTGGAATGAAGACAATTATCAAACGGAAACTGATTTTAACATAACGAAAAGTAGTAAGTCTGCATTCATCACTGAGATTGGATTAAACCCTTCGATACTGGATGGATTTACCTATACAAACTTTCAAGAAAAGTTTAATCAAACCCAATTAACCAATGTAAAACCAGGAAAACATAGAATTTACATTACCGACAGTGAGGGAACAAAAGAAATAAAAGAAGTTGAAATAAATGTAAACTTATCTATAGCTAATAATAATGGGTTAGACGTTACCAATAACGTTGTTTCTAAATTAACTGGAGTTGATGACTGGAATACTTCGATTAAATCCGCCAATACAGTCGGTTATGATGAGAACGGCTTCCTAAAACTTAAAATTGAAAATTTAACATCTCATCTGGCTATTGGATTAGAAGCAACAGATGCAGATACTGGAACAATGCCTTATGATTTAATTACATATGGTTTTTTCTTGGAAAACAATTTATTAAAAATTATTGAAAGTGGTGTATATGCAGAAATAAGCACAATACAATTAAGTATTAATGATGAAATTTCTATAGAGAAAAAAGGTGAAGAAATAATTTATCGAAGAAATGGAGCAACTATAAGAACCATTTCTGGAGCTAAAAAATCATATAATTTAAAAGCAAATTTAAATAAATCCGGATCTAAAATTGACATACAACATATGTTAGGGACAATAAGGCCAGTTCTAAGCTACGCTGCGACTAATTTGGATTGTGGAGATATTAATACTGGTTCAATTGACTTAACCGTGAATAGCTGGTTTTCAATTTCAAGTTACATTTGGAAAGATGCAAATGGGACAACCATAGCTACAACAGAAGATGTCTCAGGACTAGCTCCAGGAAAATATACTGTAACAGTAATTAATTCATTAGGAATTTCTTCATCAAAAGAAGTTTGGGTCGGTTATAAAACAATTTGGAAAGAAAAACAAAATGTAGTAAGTCTATTGCCTCCTAATGATAACTCTCTGCAAAAAACGAATTCAACTCTTGGAACAGCAAATTCGATTAATGAACTAGAAACAACTACTCCTGGTTGGCAAAGATTTGGCTATCAAGATTTAAACTCTAGTAGTTACAATGATAATATGTCTATTTATTTTTCAAATGAGTCCATGACAAAAAAAGGGTGGATGGTCATTTTAAATTGGAATTTCTTTTTGAATTTGGCATTTATGATTGAAGATGATGGGACTAATCCTCCTTACCTAGTAGGGGTGTCAACTCTCCCAAGTTCTGCAAACTTTAATATTGAAAGAGAAACCAATGGGCTAATAACATATACTAGAGAGAATACATTGAATTCGAATTCCTCGAGTTCTAATGAAGTTAATTTCCCTGGTTTATTTGACTTTTCAAGTGAAATTTTCTACTCCAATGTGGAAATATCTGATCATCCTGGATCCCAACTAAACAATCATATCACTTCTTTTAACTGCCCCCCACTTGTTACCTATACAGAGTTAAAACATCAATTAGATGGTAGTTATTACTCGCCAAGAAACAATAAAGTGAAATTTTTATATTTGATTCGATACAAACAAGAACAAAATCAATCTTTAGTATATAACATATACAACGAACAAAGAGGTTTAGTTGCAAATCGAGACAAAGACGGATCTACTACTATTCCGTTATCACCAAATCAATTAATCGCATACGGTCAAAATATTTGTGAATTGGACATAGTCGATTTAAACCTTTCAGTTGGCACTTATACGCTTGAGGTTATTTCGCCTAAAAAAGATAAAACGTATTTGAAGTTTGTTGTTGATTAAAAATCATAGCCAACTTTATATTAACCTATAGTTACCAAACACGATGAAAATAAAAGTAAGTAATCAAAAAAGAACAATAAGGTTCGAAACTAATAGAACAAGGTACAAATTGATGGCCTTTACATCTATTTTCTCATTATTATTTCAAATGATTTACCCTACAATATCTTTTGGACAATCTTCGGGTTCTGGACAAACAGAAACTATGGGTGGATCTGGCATGAGCGAAATGGTAGATCCTTTTACAGGAGATTTCACCTATTCAATTCCATTAATGAATGTTGAAGGTTTTCCATTAACACTGACTTATAATGGAAATACCACCATGAACCAAGAGGCAAGTTGGGTTGGGCTCGGTTTTAGTCTGAACCCTGGAGCTATAAACCGAGACATGCGCGGCTTACCAGATGATTTTAACGGTAACGAAGATAAAGTAACAAAGAAGTTACATACTAAAAACCAGAATACTGCTGGCACTAATATTGGTGCTGGATATTCAGTTTCGTTCCCTCAACCTCAAACCCAAGGTTCTGGTGTTTCAGGTAATTTTGGAATAGAAGCTAAATTAGGAACATTTAACGACACATATTCTGGCTTTGGAATAAATGCTGATTTTAATTTTTCATTAGGTGGTAGTGCAACTATAACAAATGGACTTTTAGGTATTAGCCCATCAATGGGAATAAATGGTGGTCTAAATTTAAATTCAAAATCAGGAATAGGGTTAAATAAAAGTGGATATGCTGGATTGGAATTGTTGGCGGGCGAAAATTCATCACTCGGCCTAGGAATTAATGGCAGTAAAGGAACCTTTAACTCTACTCGTGGCAATAAAGGAAGATTTATTGGAGGTGGAGTAAGTGCCCGTGCATCAAATACTCAAGAAGACAAACGAGGTGTAGCAGGAAGCTATAGCATGGGAGGAAGTTCTTATATAACCATGGGAAATAAAACTTACACCCCTTATATGACCTCTAATTATAAAACTAGCTCTGATTTCATAGGGTTAAAAGGGGGACTTGTAGGTCAATTTGAATACAAATATGGATTAATTGAAGATTTCTCGACAGATGGATTTATTACGAATGAAAATATGACATCAGCAGCATATGGTTATTTAAATCTTGAAAATGCTACTGCTTCAAATGCCCTTATGGATTTCAATCGGGAAAATGAATCAACTGTTACTAGCAAAATCGAAGTATTACCTGTAACTAATTTAACTTATGACATTTTTAGGGAAACTGGAAGTAGCGGAAGTGCAACTTTTAGAGCTTTTCGAAATGATATTGGTACGGTTGGAAACAATGCAAATGTATTACAAGGTGACAATAAAAGCGACATGGTGGAAGGCGCTGGTCCATTAGATGGGACCATATATGGGAAAGCTTCATATGGTAGAGGCCGAGGATATACTGACGGAAAAAGTGGTAAATGGAATGATGCTAGTTCAAATAAAGCAAAACAAAACTTAAGTTATTTAAATGTCTCCTCAGAATGTCCAGATTGTGAAACTTACTACTTTAAAAATGTAGGAGAGTTGACTCCATATAATCAATCATTTTTTGATCAATATGCTGGCGATTTCCCAATCAATGCAAATTTGAGTGTATCTGGAACTGATTTTCATTCTCAGACAACTTATGGAACGTTAGGAGCAAATGGACTCCCCTTACCTACAACTAATTACCAAACGGGAAAACAAAAAAGAAATACCTTATACTCTCAATTAAACGCTTATGAAACTGAACAAATTGGCTTTCAAACTAGTATTAGCAACTATGGATTGAATGATGCCAATAATCCTGAATCAAATGTAGGTTATACGTATATTGATAGAACTTCTGCTGTTCGAAAAGACAATCATTTATCCGAATTTACAGTCATAAAACCAGGTGGAGCAAGATACGTTTACAACGTCCCAACTTATACCATTTTAGAAAAGCAAGTCACATTTAACGCTTCAAATAATACAACAATCAACCATTGTGATAATAGTATTTCATACACAGCTGGTGTAGATAATTCAATGAATAACGCTGATGGGAGAAACAACTTATACCACTCCACAGAAGTTAGTTCTTATGCCCATTCATTTTTAATTGGTGCAATATTATCTGATGATTATAATGATAAAACAGGTAATGGATTATCAGAGGATGATTTTGGTAGTTATTTAAAATTTAATTACACACGACTTTATGGAGAAACAGATCCTTTTAAATGGAGAACACCTTATAGCGATTATTCAAGTCCAACGGCCTCATACTTTCAAGGTAATTTAACATATGATGATGATAGGCTAGGTAATTATGTTTATGGAGAAAAGGAACTATGGTATGTACAATCCATCGAAGGTAAAAACTATATAGCTAAATTTTATTTAAGCGAAAGAGATGACATGTGGTCTGCTGTTGATGAACAAGGAGGTTTACAAGCAGGTAAACAGGGGATGAAATTGGATAAAATTGTTTTATACAACAAAGAAGATTTAACTAATGCAGATGGTAAAATAGAGCCCATACAAACAGTTCACTTTGAATATGATTATTCTTTATGTAAAAACTACCCAGGAAATAACAGCACTGGAAATGATAATGGAAAACTTACGCTAAAAAGATTATATACTACCTATGGTACATCTAAAAAAGAAAGATTAAATGCTTATCAGTTTAACTATGATGGTGCCAATTATGATTACCAGGGCAATAAAGTTGATAGATGGGGGATTTACAAAAATGCTCACTGTACAATTAACAATAATGTAGATTTCCCTTTTGCTGAACAAAATAAAGCATCAAGGGATCAAGCTGTTGCGGCTTGGTCGTTAACTGAAGTATTAATGCCTTCAGGTGGAAAGTTTAATGTTACTTACGAAAGTGATGATTACGCCTATGTCGAAAATCGAGAAGCTATGATTATGGTTCCAATAAAATCTTTTGGGTTTTCAGATGAAATTACTAACTATCCAAATCTAACCGGGCCGGAATTCAGGGAAGGAAAGAAAGAACCAAGAGATATTATCTATTTCAATTTACCTCAAGCAGTTAATTCTGCAACTGAATTCAAAGAAAAATATTTGACCAATTTATATGGTGTTGAAAGTCATGATAATAAAATATATTATCAATTAAAAGTTGAAACCCGGGAAGGAAACGGTGAATATGAAACATTAAAAGGTTTTGTTGAAGTAATTGATGAATCAGAGCAAGATGCTTATGGAATCGTTGGTACTTTGCCCTCTACCACTGGATACATTAGAATTGGTAAAGTTCAAGTAGATGATGAACAAGGAGGTTATGAAGTAAACCCAATAATGCATTATGGCTGGCAACACTTGCGTCAAAACGTAACTAGAGCAATCTTTCCAGATGGTGTAGGAAATGCAATAGGAATTGACATAAACACGGTATTTAATGGTCTAAACAAAGCTCTGAACAAAAAGAAATTTTGTTGGCAAATTGATCCAGCCGAATCATTTGTACGCTTAGATGAGCCAACCAAATATAAATTAGGTGGTGGTAATCGTGTAAAGCAAATTACCTATACTGATAATTGGCAGACTATGACAGGTGAAAATAATTTCACCTATGGTCAAACCTATACCTACAATACCGCAATAGATCCCTCCGAAAGGAATCCTATACTTATGAGTTCTGGAGTAGCTGCATATGAACCAATGGTTGGTAATGAAGTTAACCCACTAAGAAATCCTGTAGATTATACTGTAGAAAATGAAAAATTTCCAGATGATACATATTATCAAACTGAACCGTTTGGAGAGTCCTACTACCCTTCCCCAATCATCGGGTATAGTAAAGTTGAAGTTAAGAATCTAGAAAGGACAAACGTGACTAAAAATGCAACGGGGAATACTGTTTATGAATTTTTAACTGCAAAAGATTACCCAACTGAAACAATCAAGACAGTGCTGTGGGATGATGAAATCAATCCTGAAAAAACGTGGAAAGACCTTGTTAAAGGAAAAATGGATTATGAAAAATTCGGAGCAAGTCAAGGATTTACAATTGTGAAAAATGACATGCATGGAAAAATTTATAAAATAACGTCTAATAATGAGTCGGGAGTGTTAGTTTCTGCATCAGAATATACTTATCGTGATTTTGGAACCTCGGTACCCGTTGTCAATAATGATGGAACTATTTCGCAAGCAATTATTGGGAAAGAAATGGACATTGTAGCGGATGAAATATTTACAGAGATTAATACAAATAATGTTGCAAATTATTATTCGCTAACTGTATTAAATCCATTTTTCCCAATACCTGGTTTCAGTCGTAATATGACCAGAAAACAGGAGGGATATGTTATGCACACTATTACTAAGTTGGTTCAGAACTATGGCGTATTAGAGCAGGTAAAATCTACCTACAATGGGACAGAGAACATTCAAAAAACTGTTGCATACGATGCAGAAACAGGAAGTGTTTTAGTAAATAGTGGTGATAATTTGTATGACAGAGATGTATTTTCTGTAAGCTACCCTGCTTATTGGCAAGATAAAGGGTTAGCTCCAGCCTATAGAACATATTTTAACCATACCGTTGCTAATATTCAAGCAGGAGGTGTTGTAGATCTTTCAGGTATACTTGATGCCGATGAGTATTTTACCGAAGGTGATGAGCTTGTTTATCATCCAGCTGCAGTATTTCCGATTATTTACAAAAAGATGTGGATTCTTAAAATTGATGGAGGTACAAATGAAATGGTTTGCATAGATGAAAATGGAGATTTAATAGCAGCCGAGAACAATGTTCTTATATCTGTATTGCGATCAGGTCATAGAAATAAACAAGGTGCTTCAATGATGAGTTTTGTTGATTTGGATGACCCTACGGCAAGCGGGACATTGCAACATAGTAAGGTTTTGGGAGCAAGTACTACTGAGTTTTCAGAAAACTGGACTATGCGCAATGGAAACCCAATTTCATGTAATGGGATATTAGAACCTTGTAACCCTGAAATTGGAGAGTTTATTAACCCGTATCTAAAAGGTGTTCTTGGAAAATGGAGGTACAGTAAAAGTTATTCGTATCAAACAGACAGAGCAGAATCTGATTGGTTTACACCAGTAAATTTAGAAGAGTCTGGTACCTATCAAAGTTATGTACCATTTTATAAATATGTTGGTACAGACTGGGTACCAATAACTGACCCTTTGCACCCTAATCACTCACCTGGAGACACCGAAAATTGGGTTTTAAATAGTGAAATAACGCGCTATAATGAAAATGGTGTTCCCATAGAATCAAGGGATGTATTAAACAGGTATTCAGGAATTATATATGGCTATAATAATATATCGAAAACAGTTCCTGTTGCTTCTGCTAACAATGCGGAACAAAGAGATATTCTATTTGATGGATTTGAAGATTACGATTATGTTAATGATTGGCGTAAATGTACCGAAGAAGGTCATTTTGACTATGCAAACGCTATAAGTCCTGGTCAAATAACAGAAGATGAAGCACATACTGGAAGGAACTGTTTGAAATTAACAAGTGGACAGAATGTTAATACTAAGCGATATACCAAACCTGCTACAGAATCTTGTTCGCCGCAAAATTTAGATTTGGGATTTGTATTAAGAGAATGTGATAGTGAAAAATTGTTTTCGCCAACACCTGGGACATATATTCTTGGGGTATGGGTAAAAGAAGAAAACATGGAAGGTAGCACACAATACACCGCTCCAAAAGTTGAAGTTACGATTACAGATATTAGTCAAAATACCTTACCTCCTACATTCATATCGGTTCAAGACGATATGATTATTGATGGGTGGCAACGAATTGAAGCAGAAGTTGTAATACCATCGGACGCCTGGTGTATTGAAATAAGACTAAATAATTCAGGAACCAATACTGTATACTTTGATGACTTAAGAATGCACCCGTTTAATTCCAGTATGCAAACCAGTGTTTATGATCCATTATCATTACGAAACTGGTCAAGCTTAGATGGCTATAATTTTGCCACTTTTTACGAATACAATGAACAAGGTCTTCCAATTAGAATTAAAGTGGAGACAGAAAGAGGAATAAGAACTGTAACAGAAAATCGTGGATCGATAATTAAACAACCTTAAAACAGAAACGATGAAATCATATATAAAAATATATCGAGTGTTGATTTTTTCTTTACTCATTTGTGTATCAAATGTTAAGGTTTATGGTGGAGATGAAACATATTATGGAATAATACAAAACACTTCAATAGTGGCTGGATCTACTCTAAATGTAGACGACCCTATGTATGTAGTTATGCAATCTACACCAACTTGGCAAAATGATTTTACGAATTATAAAGTCAATAACAGGGTAAGATTACAACTAAACAGAGATGAAATTATTGAAATTACAAACCCAATATCTATTTCTTCTACTCTGAATATTACAGCTACTTATTATAAGGAAGATTTTACGACAGGGTCTTATACATTTGACCTAACAGTAGATTACGACCCTACAGCAAGTGTTACTTTTTTAGATGAGGATGTTTTTGAATTTATGGACGGGCACAAAGTAGAATTAGTTGTAAATTCTATTAGTGGAGCTTTACCCTCAACTGCTTTGACATTAATATCGGAAATTGAAATAGAACGCTATAGAACATTCGATTTCTCTCAAATACCAACTGGTTTAAATCATCAATTAAATAATGACGATGAAATTGAATTGAGCTGGGACTATATCACAGGAGCAGAAGAATACGAGATAGAATGGGTCTTTGTTAATGACTATGATGGGACAAAAGTAGCCAATGTTTATGGTACACTTGCTGCTGCAAGTTTAACATTTGATTTTAAACATAATAGTACAAGAATATCTACTTCAAAAAATTTCATTAGCATTTCTCCCATGTTCGAACATGGGTATATTCTTTATAGAGTCCGTGGAATAGGTAAAACAGGAACTGATTATAGTACAAGGTTTGAAGGTAATTGGTCTTCTTTCGACAAAGGTTATGTCGATGTACATGTTGCCAAATTTCAAATTACATACCCATATGAAAGTGGAACATTTAGCAAACCGTTGGAAAATGACGGTTTGAACTGGTCTTATCAGGTCACCTATACAGAGAATGGGAAGAAATTTGAAGCAGTTGCTTATTATGATGGTTTGGTAAAAAACAGACAAAGCCAAGGAAAAAACAATACAGAAGGAATTACAGTTGTTCAAGAGTCGTATTACGATCATCAGGGAAGGGTTGCTTTATCATCTCTTCCAACCCCAACAACAGATAATTTATTTGATTATAAACCAAATTTTAATCAAAATTTAGGAGGTGATCATTACAGCCGATCTGACTTTGACTTGGATGATCCTGACCCTTGTTTTTCTACAGCAGAACCTATGAATACTTTAAATGGAGCTGGACAATATTACTCAATAGATAATCCAGATAAAGAAGGACAACAAGCTTATGTTCCAGATGCAGGTGGGTATCCTATGGTACGAGTGGAATATACACCTGATAATACAGGAAGAGTAAGAACACAAACCGCAGCAGGGTTAGAATACAATTCTGCTACGGGTAATAAAACCAATTTTGAGTATGGAAGTGTTGAACAATCAAAACTAAACAAACTATTTGGAACCAATTCAGGGCTGGTAAATAATTACCAGAAAAATATTGTAATCGATCCGAATGGACAACAAAGCACCTCGTATATTGATGCAACGGGAAGAGTTGTTGCAACTTCATTAGCTGGAAATGCACCTTTGAGTTTAGATGAAATCAACTCAAATAATGGTGCTGTATCTGTGGATGTAAATATTTTAGGACCTTATAATGTACAAACTCAAACAGAAACTTTACAGACAATAGAATTTAATTCACCTATTTCTGTAAATAGTGAAGGTTTAGCAAATTTTGAATATACCGTTACACCACAACAATATACAGATGCACTTTGCCTACCAGTAAACATTTGCTTTGATTGTGTATATGATTTATACATTGAAATAATTGATGAATGTGGAGATATTGTTCATACTCTTGACAAAGAAATTAATGGTTTCCCTTATGATATAAACTGTTTGCCATCTGTAAATGATGTCACTAGCTTTTCCATATTTTTAGACCCAGGAACATATCACCTAAAAAAGGTACTTTCTGTTAACTCTGATGCTGTTGATTATTATACTGATCAATACATAGAAAACAATACTTGTCTGTTAACCTATCAGGATTTTTTAGATGACGCTATTACCAATTCAAATTTGACTAGTTGTGATTTAACGTACTGCGATCTAACTTGTATGGACGAATTAGGAGGTACAAGAGAAGAATACATAGCTAATGGTGGAGATGGTCCAACTTATGACGCTTTAATTGCTCAATGTATATTGGATTGTAATGCAGAGACACACAACCCTTGTGATATGTCTAAAAATGCAATGATGGCAGATTTCTTTCCGGGTGGTCAATATTCAGGTTATAACATTTCTGGTGGAATATATACAGCAACAGATCAACTATCTATATTAAGCGCCACAAATATCTTAGGTGCATTTTGGCAGAGTCCATCATTGGTTTATCTTGACGCAAATAATGACCCAGCCATGATCCCAAATAACTTAGGCACCTTAGTTGCACCAAACGACGCATCTATTACATTGGAAGAATTTATTTTGAATTATGAATTCGCTTGGGGTGCTGTTTTATTACCGTATCACCCAGAATATTGCTATTTAGAATACTGCCAAGATAATCAAACTTCACATGATTATGAACAAGATATGTTGATTACTGCTTTGGCTTTAGATGCATTAACATCTGGATACTTAAACCCCTTAGATATGACTATTGCAGAAGGTCTTCCTTTTGCTTCTTGGTCGAACCCAACAAACATAGACCCTTACTTTACGGTAGGTGGTGGTACTTCTTCCATTGCTGATATAAAAACTAGGTTAACTAATTATGCCGTTATAGATGGTGTTTTACTAAACATTTGGCAATCCGCATATTTAATGACATATTGCCCAGATGCAAATACAAGCGCATTAATAACAAGCTGTTTAAGCAACTATAGTAACTTGGGAAATGAGCCTTGTACAAATGATATATATTGGCAAAATTTCAGAATTTTGTATTTATCAGCTAAATTGGAATTTTACTCGCAATTATCAGATGATCATGCCATTATAAATGGTTGTTACAATGGTTGTATTGGAAACACATCATTTGACCAGAATTTAAATAATTTTGATTGTTTTAATGTAATGCAAAACCCCATTTGTGGAACAAATCATTACAATGGTTATCTAGATATTGGTGCTCCAAGTGGAACTCACTCTCAGCCGTGTAATTATGTCAACTATGCTTTGTATGCTGGGAAAATGGTGCACTTTCAAAGTTTATCTGCTACAGATTATTATGGTTTAACTCCTTCTCAACAGGTAACACAATTAGATGCCGACATAAACAGTCAACAAACCACATATTGCCAATCTTCCTGTGCAATTAAAGTAGATCAATGGATGCTTTTGTTAGCTGGTTGTGAAACCACTCCAGGAACTTGGGAAACTGGAAATACCACCTATGATAATTTACATGCTGAATTAATAGAGCTATGTGAGTTAAGTTGTGATTTTGGACATCCAAATGGAGCATCCACTTTACCCGCGGGAGTAACCACATCTCTGGGGAATTCTACAATTGACGAAATTCTACTTCAACATCTACTAACTGGGTATGAAAATACTTCATGTACTTCCCTATTACTAGCATCTTTAGAAACATATGACAACTCATCTTTAACAAATGACTTTTCGAATGTAGACGAATGCTCATGTAACGAATTGATGCGTTTAAGACAGGAATTTAACAATATAGCAGTATTGCCAAATGGAATCACAACCATGGAAGAATATTTTGCATTTACTTATGGATATCCTATTAGCAATATATTAACTCCGTTATGCAAATGTGATGAGGCTTGGGATATCGGTAGTCCAAGCTCTCCTTGGACATATAGTTCCACATGGGATGCCGCTTCTATAGCTGATTTAGCAACCTCCTCTATAACTGTTCCTGCTGGAATTGTTTGTCAGTCTTGTCATTCATGCGAAGAGTTTAATACATTACATTCACTATTAGTTACTCAATTTCCAGGGTTGGAAACATCAGAAAACTACGAAGATATTGTACAAGCTTTCATGAATAATAATTTTGGTTATAATGTCTCTGGCGAAGATTATCTTGATTTTATGGAATCATGTAGTTTGTATGTTGCAAATACTCCTGTATGCGAAACCACGTTAGCTGCAGAACAGTATATTGACTTTATAAATAGCCTTATCAATAACAATACTTTCCTAACGGTTTACCCAACTACAGTAGATGTAAGTACTAGTCCATTTTACATTAACTCATTGTTACCACAGTATCTACCTGGCACAGCATACTCTAGTAACTATGGCACTAGTTCTACAGAGCTTATTATAGGAACAGGAGGTGTTGCTAAAAGTTGTGACATGACATTAACATTGCCAACTGGTACTGGATATAACTTGCAATGGGAATTTCTTATACAATTAACTAACTTAAGTCCTGCAGAAACCTCTTGCAGTATAGCTGAAAGTAGTGTATTTACGGTTGATGGGATATTTAATATAAATGGACAATCAATTACCATAACAATTACAGGGGCTACTAATGCAGATTGTATGGTAATGGCGAATTGTGAATGCAATAACCTACAAATTTGTAATGAATTTATTCAATTGGAAAATGACTTGAATGATTGTGTTGAAGACATTTTGGAAGAAGCCCACGAAACAGCTTCTGAACAATTCGGACTATACATTGCAGGTGTAAGAAATGAATTTGAAGAAGCATATATAACTAAATGTATGGAGGCAGCTCCTACGGAGCAAATTGATGTTAGTTATTTCGATAATGAATACCATTTTACACTTTTCTATTATGATCAATCAGGGAACCTTGTACGAACTGTACCACCAAAAGGAATAGATAATACCTTTGTCGCTACAGATGTTGATATCTACAGACCAACGAATAATGAACTTGTTCCAGCACATACATATACAACTGAATATCGATACAATTCTTTCGGTCAGATAACAGAACAAAAATCACCAGACATTGATAATGCCACAAATTACTGGTATGATAATGTTGGGCGTATTGCAGTATCTCAAAACGCAAAACAAGCTCATAGTTACTACTATAGTTATAGTAAATATGATGTTTATGGAAGAATAATAGAAGCTGGACAAGTGGTAAAAGATGCTGCAAATTTAATCTCAGAAACCATTGTAAAGGATCCTGCACAACTGGAAAGTTGGATTAATAGCGGAGCAAGAGAAGAAGTTACCCGTTCTTACTATGACAGAACTTTAGATGCTACTATACCTGTTAAGTTTAATAATGGCCAAAATAATTTAAGATTGAGAATTGGAACAGTTGCCTATTATGAAGATTATACAAACAATGATTTAGCGTACGATCATGCAACGCATTATTCTTACGATTTTCACGGTAATGTTGTAGAGGTTATTCAGGACGCTCCTGAACTAGCTCCAATTCAGGGACACGAAGACAAACGTATTGAATATGATTTTGACTTAATTAGTGGTAACGTAAATAAGGTCAGTTATCAGGCTGGAGAAATAGACGCCTACCATCATTCATATATTTACGATGCAGATAATCGTTTAGACAGAGTATATACAAGTGAAGAAGAAGTTGTGTGGGATGAAGATGCACATTATCACTATTACCACTATGGACCATTAGCAAGAACCGAAATTGGTGATTGGCAGGTGCAGGGTTGTGATTATACGTATACAATAAATGGATGGTTAAAAGCAAATAATGGTAATATACTAGACTCTGATAGTGAAATGGGAAGAGATGGTAGTGAATCCGAATTATACAATGCACAAACGACTAATATTCATAAAAACTATGGTCAAGATGCCTATGGGTTTAGCATAGGTTATTTTGACAATGATTATAGTGCTATTGAAGGTTCAAAAAATGGTTTTTTTAGTTCTATAGGGGATGTAACCACAACATCCGGATTCAATCAAAACTTAGGAAACAATCTGTACAATGGAAACATCCGTCACATGGCTACGGTATTAATGGATGAAAATGAAGATAAAGAAGCGATAGATAATATTGCTACTTTTTATAGTTACGATCAGCTAAACCGAATTACAGGAATGAAGGCGTATCTAGGTCCAGATTATCTAAATGCTCTTGAAAATGGAGATTACGCAACATCATATGGTTATGACGCTAATGGTAATATTACCACATTAACACGAAATGCAGATGGAGCATCAAGAGCTATGGATAACTTTGCCTACAACTACATTGCGGGAACCAATAAACTAGAATATGTTTATGACGACCCAGCGATATCTGGAAACTGGTCAGAAGATATAGATGATCAAACATCAAATTTTGGTACTCCTTATAATTACAAATATTCTCCTATAGGTGAGTTAGTTGAAGATGAAGCTGAGGGTATAAAAGATATCCAATGGCGATGGGGTGATAGTAAAATTAAAAAAATTACAAGAACTAATAACGATGACCAAGTTGAGTTTAAATACGATGCTTTTGGAAATAGAGTTTTAAAAATTGTAAAACCAACCACAGGAGGAATACCTGGCCCTGAAACTACATGGACTATTACCCACTATGTTCGTGATGCCTCTGGTAATGTAATGTCTATATATGATGAAGCTGTAAATGCAACAGATATACTACTTACCCAAACAGAAACCAATATCTTTGGTAGTAGCAGACTAGGTATAAATAAGTTGAATAAACTAATAGCCAAGCATAACATTGCCGGAAATAACACAACTACGTTTGCACCATTAGATGCAGGTAGAACAATAGGTAACAAATACTATGAATTAAGCAATCACCTTGGTAATGTGCTGAGTGTAATTACAGACAAAAAATTAAACGATCCAAATGTATTTGCAACAGATTTAAATGGTACAGACGTTAATTTTACGTTTGATAGTTACACAAGTGTATGGACTCCTCAAGCCACCTGTACCCCACCAGGAACAAGTTTTGTAATAGATAATGGAAGACTAAAAATAGATTTCCCTGTATGGCAAACATGTAACTTTAACAGTATAGACCTTGTTATGAATACAACTTCCGGGGAAACTTATACCGTTCAGTTTGATTTGGACAAAACCAATGCCGATGTATTTATTATGGAAGTAAGAGATCATATAAATGGTAATATTATTCCTACAAGTATCTCTGGTGTATCTCAAAATTCTGGACAAGTTGAGTTTACTCTATTGGCAGGTTCATCACAAACAAGGTTAAAATTATTCGTTTGGAATAATACTAGTACCGCTCCTACAATTCATTTAGATAACTTCAGAGTAGCTGTTGATGGAAAAGGCTTAACAGCGGATGTACAGTCCTATTCCGACTACTATCCATTCGGGATGCTGATGCCTAACCGCCACAACTCAACAGAGGCGTACCGTTACGGGTTTAATGGAATGGAAAAGGATGATGAAGTGAAGAACGATGCTGGAACGCATTTAGACTTTG
>Ga0316204_10000803_pt1 | contig 101730 bp, 112 predicted proteins | sample 6monrhotite_MG_2_FD_205661 | JGI IMG/M metagenome (GOLD analysis project Ga0316204, IMG submission 205661) | Microbial mat bacterial communities from mineral coupon in-situ incubated in ocean water Damariscotta River, Maine, United States -... | ecosystem: Environmental > Aquatic > Marine >... | reverse complement strand
GAGTATCTGATGGAATCGATCGATGAGTATTTGCCGCTTTCTGAAAAGTAATACTCCTCTACAGGCCATGAATAGCAGCGCTTACAGAGGGAATTGCAATCTATGGCGGGAAAATCCCCAGAACCCCTTTAAGCTCGGTTTACGCGTCCAGGAGATTGCCCTACTGCAAATAAAGGATATTTGTGAGCTATCAAAACCGAAAGCTAACCAGGTGCAAGAATTCAAAATCCATAAGGACATGAACCTGCCTGCTGCTTACACCAAAGGAGCAGATGCCATGAAGCGCACTAAACCAAAGTATGAAAGACGTACCGTAAGGTTCAAGTGTGAAGAATTCGACCAAATATTGGCGACCGTTGCAAAATTGGGTAAAGGTGGTGTCGATGTAAATCCACGCGACTTTTATCCTGTTGTTGAACCAAGAAAAGGAAAGTCTAGAAAGCTTCCTCTTGCACATAAAGATCTGCGATTTGCATTAGAGAGATATCTAATATTGAGATTAGAAAAAGATAGAAGCACTAGACCTACTGACCCATTGTTTATAAATCAAAAAGGCAGCCCCTACTCCCCTAATACGCTTCAAGGCCATATGGCACTGATGTTAAAAGGATGGGCTGGCATTGAGAAAGCGAGTTCTCATAGTGGCCGAAGAGCAGTGATAGATCATATTATCCATACACAAGGAAAATCAGTTAGAATAGCTCAATCAATCGCTGGACATAAAGACGCATCGACAACGATAATTTATACAGAGGCGAACGAGGAGCAAAAAGAAGAAGCATTGTTGGATTTAAATAAACCTAAAAATAGTTTCAACAAATGATTCTACCGATATCTCATACACAAGAAACTCTATCCAGCATATTCAGAATTCTTAAATGAGAAATCATCAAAATGGAAAGGTATACGTACAGGCTTAATGCTAAATGACAACTCATTAGAAGTAGACGTTTTAAGATCAAAGGAAAGCATTACGAAACTACAGAGCCTGGAATCCGAGAAACAATAGGATATGGAGCTTAGATGACAATTGAAGTAGAAAATCGTTTTAAAATATCGGCAAGAGACTTTTTAAAATCTAGAAGGCCTGAGCGTTTTTCTGATTCAGTTAGAAAAGAGGTTGGAAAATTAGACCGCGCTGTATTGGAATACCAGCTGTCGACTTTAAATAGAAGGAATTTGGAGCTAGCATTTGAAGACTTTGCTAAGAAATTGTGTGAGAAAGTAATATGTCCAAACTTGCTTGAGCAAACTGGTCCCGTTGCTGGAGGCGATGGTAAAGTGGATACACAATCCTTTCCAGTATCAGAACAAGCTAAAGTCCTTTGGTTTGTTGGTGTTAATAAAAATTCACACGAAGACAGATGGGCATTTGCTGTAAGCACTCAAGAGAACTGGAGGGCAAAATGCAGTAAAGATGTAAGAAAGATTAAAGCGACCAATCGAGATTACAAAAAAGTCTTTTGTGTGACTAACATGTATACAAAAGCAAATCAGCGTAGCGACTTAGAAGACACATTAAAAAAAGAGACTGGTATTGATGTTAGGATTTTAGATGTTTCATGGATCTTGGATCAGATATTTAGTAATGGTTACGAGCAACTAGCTATAGATACCTTGTCTATTGATGTCGATTGGCGCAGAGAAGTTGAGGTTGGATCTAACGACTATACAAAAACACTTAGACTCAAAGAAGTAGAAAATTATATCAAAAAAGATATTGATTCAAGTGAAATACTTCCGCATCAGCTTGACTGGATTCTAGAAGTAGCAGTTTTATCAAAAGAGCTTGAAAGACCAGATATAGAAACTAAAGGCCTATTTGATAGAGCTGTTGTGTCATCAGAAAAATATGGTAGCAGTTTTTACAGGTTTAATGCTCACTATCAATATGCCTGGGCGGCTTTTTGGTGGTTTGACGATATAAAGTTATTTAAAGAGCAGCTTCGATTTTGTGCTGATTTAGCAAAAGAAATTGGACAGGCTGGTCAATTGGGAAGTGTAGTATCTTTACTAGGCCTCTACTTAAGCCATTCTCGCAATTCAAAAAATGAAGATCTTATCGACTATAAATCACTCGCATCAGAAGTGAAAAATATACTTGTTGGGCTAGCTAAAAAAGATGAAAGACCTAGTAATGCGTTAATGTCTAAAGCATATATTGAAATACTAAACTTGCAATCTATCGAATCCATAGATAACGCAGAATTAATCTTTTCTTCACTACTATCAATAGTCAAGAGTGGCGAATTACTAGTCGGATTTTCTTTCAATGAACTATACGATCTGATTACAGAACTAGACCATATATTTGGAGAACTAGACAGCTATGAGAATCTTCTTGATTACTTTACTGAGCAAGCTTCTCGGCGAAACGGAGATGCTAAAGCTGCATTACTTTCTTTAAGACGAGGTGCAAGGCGTTTAGATTCTAACGAGCCATATCAAGCAATTAAGCTTATTGGTAAATCACTTGTTGGGCTTTACAAAAAAGAGACTAAAAAAGATCTATATGCAGCGCTTAACCTCTTATCACAATGTTATCAAAAAGCCGATTTACTTTGGGCTTCACGAGCAAACTTACTGCTTGCAGCCTCTATTATCACTGATGAATTTTGGAAAAGTGGAGAGCTTATTTCTGCACAGGTCTACGTATATATACGCCTTACTATGGTTGAATTGAAACTCGGTAGAATTAACTATGCCCTTTCTTGGTGGAAATTAGCGTGTGTTGTCGATGCAAATCTCGACGGAGCAATACTTACGGAAAAAGAGCATGAAAGAATAGACGCATACCTAGCCCAGTGTTTCCTGAATGCTGATATAAGTAGTCTTGAAAATTTATCGAAGTTACCAGACTTATTGGATAGATATCAGTTATTTTATAGCAGATCGATGTTGTTGTATGCATTGGGACATGAGGATATTGTTAAAAAGGAGTACGAGTTAGAAATTGATCAAGAGTATTTTAAGCAACTCCAAATCGTTAGAGATCTAGATTTAGGTGCTGTAATTCCGACGTTAACTAATTGTGAACAAAGATATAGTTCTATAACTACAAATGTTATGGGCTCTCTAATTGTCGTCTCGTTTCCTTTCCGTAGTCCTTTAGTAGAACTTGCGGAGTCACTACTCTCAGTATTAGAGGGTTTTTTCTCTACTAGCATGGTTGATCGTGTATTTATTTTCGAGTCACGTCTTGAAATTGAAATTACAGCTGATGACGATGATGAAATTGAGATCTCACATGAAACTGATGATTCGGGAGCAATTCTGAAAATGAATGTAACATGCTCATCTTTCACACCTGATATGCTAAATGTTTCTGGACAAAAAATTATTCAAAGTTGGTTACTTGATTTTGTAATTGAGGTATTTGTACGTTTAACACACTCTAAAGAGACAAAGAAAACTTTGGATTCTATGATTGGTGAAGACCGAGCACTAGAACGTTCAGTATCATTCGGGGCATGTTTTATTGGATTGCAAAACATAATGGGTAATGATGCTGTAAGCCAAATCAAGTCACTGCTTAACAATAAAAAACTAAAAAATTACCGCTTACTTCGTTCTAAACCGTGGGACTACGATTTCCCTAAGTCCACACCTACGAGCAAGAAATTGATGAATTTCGAGCCTGGTAAAGAGAAACCAGCAGAAGACTTGATAAATAGTGAAAACATGACCCACAGGGATATTAAAGTACAAGATCTTATTAAAACTAGACTTTGGGATAGAACGGTATGGCGTGGGACAGGAATTGCAATTTACCCCAATGGTGCTGTCGAATTAACAATACTATTTGAAAATGAACAAGCAGCAGAGGCTATATTTAAAGACCTGAAAAATGAAATAGGTAAAGAAGATAAAGAAAATCGGCTAGGAATAACGATCATTAAAAATATTGATAAGAGTTATCCAACTCATTATAGGGTTTGTATCAGTGAAAACTCAACTTTCGACTCCAGCAAGTCAGTACAAATGGTTGCTAGACTAAACACTATGTGTCCCTTGACGTCCCAAAATTTGGATATGTTTTTATCTGCATTCAAGGAAAAAAAATGCTATTCCTTAAGTTACGCCGTTGTTAAAGACGAAAGGATGGTACCGCTCTCTTCAAAGAAGAAAATATCGATATTAAAATTTGATGTTAAAGTTGTTGAGGCGTGGGAAGTTGGACCGAATGATGTAGAAATGATAGCCATTCAAAAAGATGATGATCCTCTAATTCCAGACGGCATAAGTAGCCCTCCAATTGTTGAAACCCTAAGACAAAAATTTAGCTCATAAGCTTAAAGTCAGCCCTAACTGGCATAAAATAACTAACTATGATAGATATTAAAATAAGCTACAAATCGATGTTTTGGTGGGTACTTGAATGGTCCGGACCGTCAAACACCTTCTATAATTAATATTACAAGAGAAATGGGTCTTACTCGAATGCATTTTCGATATAGGGTGTTGGACGGATGTTCAGCAACTATCAGCCATAAAGAAATATTTCCCTGAGTATGCAGGGACATCTTTTTTTCGCTATCATTATGGAGTATTAAAGTTAAACATCAATCAAAATGGATTTAGATATGAACAAAGCGATACTTCTCTTAGTTATAACAACAAGCTCGTTGTTTGACACTCTCTCTGCGAATCCAATAAATTTGGATGGTGTTTGGGGTCGAGACCTACGGGGTGCACAAGCAACCCAAGGCGAATTTGAGATAGCGAGAGATAAAATATACTGGAACTGGGATGGCCAGAAATTCTTGTGTGTCTCAGATATTCGACCTGTTTATTCAGGTAAAGGAATAGCATCTCCCTACCCTATTTTTGAAGATGCTAAAAATACAAGCTCTTCTCGGAAAAAATTAAGTTTTGTAATGATTGAACTCAAAGTCAAGAAGTGTGTTGGAAAGATGGTCAGGGAATTCGCTGGGGTCAAGGATTCACCCAGTTACCTTCAGTTTTCTGTCTGGTCACATAAAAGGTGTCCTAATGATTTTTACCCGAGAGCTTTAATAAGGGAATTTCGTTCTGAGTCGAAACCAAGCTCCTCCTATCATGCAACTAATTTGACACTACATGAGAAGCGACGCCAAATTTGTGGTTAATAATCAGCTAGCAATGACTAGGGGGAAATGTGAATTTTGAGAGTACGGTGTTTGATTATCTCGACGAACGAGATTCTGAGGAATTCGAAAATCACTTGGGAACTGAATATCAAGATATATTAGTAGCAGGAAGAAAAACGCTATTCCGACTAGAAAAATATATTTCAGAAAAAGAGTTTTATCGTATTCGAGTAGCGTTAACCGCGTTGGTGAGAGACTTCAACTTTCCTGCCATACGTTATACGAGTGCAATAGCTATAACGCTGTATACGATGTCAATTCAAGATAACAATGATGTTTCAGAGAACATTAAGAGAATTGTTGAAATAGAGCTAGCGCTACTCATAGAACATCTAATGTCTGACAGTGACGATGAAGGTAATAGTGAAAAAGAGCTATTTGATAAAGGTTTAGAGAAGGTTTCAAAACACTGGAATGATTACCTTAAGAACCCAAATGAATTGTCAGAGGAAGCCCGAAACTAACACAGATCGACCTTAGCGTACGTTTTCGGTCGACTGGACTTCAGAACACATGACTCAATAAAATTGAGGCACGATTGGGACAAGTTGTTTGTGTTTAAGGCCAAACTAATAGCAAAGGAAAAGAAGTGAGTCTCAAGAATCTAAAAGTGAAAGAACTTTTACAACTGCAAGGAAAAATCACTAATGAGCTGATTGAACGTGGTATTGTTCGAACCCAGAATAATCCCCTTGGGGACTATACCGAATGGCTAGTGTCACAAGCTCTTAATCTGGAATTAGAGGCAAACTCTAAAGCAGGCTATGACGCTTCAGATTCTAATGGCATTAGAATACAAATCAAAGGACGTCGCCTTACCTCTAAAAATACCTCCCGGCAGTTGAGCGCCATTAGAAATTACGAAGAAAAGGATTTTGATGTCCTAGTTGCAATTTTATTCAATGAGCAATTTGAGGTCTCTGAAGCGTATGAAGTACCCCATGAAATCATTGGCGATTATGCTCGTTATTCCGCTCATGGTAATTCACATACATTAATCATGGGCGGCGCAATCCTTAAAGACCCAAGGGTAAAGTGTATTAAACATGCAATATGTAACTAACAAACAAAGGCGCCGCAAGCTGCTTTAGGAGTAATATCTTAGGAGAGGTAAATGACTGATCTTGAACGAGAGATGTTTTCCTTGTGTGAAGTGGCAGGAGTAGTGTAAGTGATGTGGCAAAATGAATACTGATATTAGAAAGCTGGCCGAAGAAGATTCTCCGGACTTTCATAATGATGTATTAGAAAAGATGTGCGATGTTTACAACCCTGATTTAAGGTTCTTCAGACCTGATACGAAAACTGAATCAGTTGATGTGAATATTAATAAAGTTATTGGGCATGATCAAATGTATCAACCCATGAGCTGGTCATATATGCTTGAGCACTTAAAGAGGATTAATCGGCGCTGTAAAGATTTAGCTGAAAATCCGTCATACTACATGAAAAGGCAGAAAGAAGATAAATGCCTGTTCATTGAAACTGAGGGCAATTACTTTATTAGCGCTGGTAAGCACAGGACAACTGTTCTAAAGTATCTTGCTCATTTCAACCCGGATATTTTTCCGGATGGTCCCATCATGAGAGGTGTAGAAGTTATAAGCAGGCAGATTGATTATGCTCTAGAAAAGGACATTGAACGAATTAAAATATTGCTCGATAGATCAGAACTTCAGCATTTGAGGTTAGGAATTAAAAGGGAGTTTTCAAGGGAGGTTAGCTTCTACATCGCAAATGATGCTAGGCAAACTAGGTATATTTTCTTGACGCGTGACGAGCTGCCGGTAATGATTGAAGCACTAGAATCTGATAATCTATTGCAGAGAATGTTTGGCAAAGAATATAGTAGGTATTTTAGAAAAAGCTGGCTGTTTCCTTGGTAGAAACAGAGCAGGTTTTTTGGAAAGTATAGAAATTAGAGATAAATCGAAGTGAATGAATCTAGCGAACAAATACAGCGCCTGACTAAGTTAGCAAATGAGTTCAGTAAAACCATGCGGCCTCATGCGGAAAACATTACAAAGAGAATGAAACCAGTATTGGAGCAAATTGAGCTGGTTTCTAAGGCGTATGCTCCAGTCTTGGATAGGTTGAAGGTTATCGCCGTTGGTATTACTAAAAAAGCTAAAAAATGGCAAGAAGACCGAAAACAAGATGTTGTCGTTATGGCTGAGAGTGGTTGGTATCCTAATTTGTATACGTTCTATTATGAACCTGAAGAAGAAGTCGAATCACTAGATAAGTTGATGTTTCTTCATCTTGAAGGAAGCTGGAATGAGATCACTGAGAGCATTTTGAGTGGGTATCCTGATAGAAGAAACATTCTAGAAACTGCCTTTAAGCTGCATCAAGAGGGTAATTATGTGGCTTCTATCCCTTTGTTCTACTCTCAAGCTGATGGTATATGCTGTGAACAATTAAAGAGCTTTTTGTTTACAAATAATAAAGTTAAGGAAAAGTTAGATGTCTTGGTAGAAAGTGAGTTGATTGAAGCAAATTTATTGACAGGAATCTTTCTAGAGCCATTTAAAACCAAAAATCATCATAACCAAGGGATCAGCAGGAGTGGGCCTTCGCATAAAAAGAAAGCACCTAACCGGAACGGCATTTTACACGGTCATCGAAAACACCTGGATTATGGGACGAAAACTAACTCTCTAAAATGTTTTTCCCTACTCGCCTTTGTTGTATTCGTTATGAATGATTTAATAAAAGCTGAAGAATAATTAAGGCCTGGACAAGCGTCCTCTAAGTTATTGATTTTAAATGAGGTTCTGAGGGTTCCCCTTTTAACCCCGCTTTAGGGGGAGTTATGCAAGATTTAGCGTTAAGCTTCCTCAAAAAGAGGCTAGAAAGCGGGCTAAATAGCTGAAAATCTGATATATAATGCGCACTGGGTACTTAAAGCACCTCTGCTATTAGTATTTACGGATAACTTAGTTTGCGTTTGTCAGCCATTTGTTCTAATATTGTCCATGAGTTATCACATTAACACCGAGAACCGCTGTCAACGGCTCTCATAAGAAACCGCCTTATAGGCGGTTTTTTATTGCCTGCCGAAAAACTATCTATCATTTACTTCATTCGATATAATTGTTAAAGCTTTGATTTACTGTCAAGACTAGAGGCACCCCAATCATTATCTCTTATGAAGAGTTAATTGCTGGGGTGGAGCGATGTTCTGCCCTTATTGAGCCTATCAAATCAGTTTGACAACTGATATCTAACCTTCGGATAGGTGATTTTAACTTTTAGTCGTGTTGATGTGATAACTCATTGCTTCTTTACTGATTGTCGTTTGGTTAGATGCGAGATGAAGACGCGACCCTAAATAAGGGAAAGTAACAATGTCGATGTTAGAAATAATCGGCGTATGTTTTCTTTTTGTTGTAGTCATCGCTATCTTGATTGCTAGTATTGGCGGTGGTGTTAGTGTTTCTATAGGAGACATTAATATCGGTAGCAACAATCGTAAGAAGACTCAGTCGAAATAAAACTCGTTTTTCCCCGCCCTTGGCGGGGTTTTTATGTCTAAACAGACTATTTGTTAAAGTTGGCTTGTTACGGGGTTTAGAGCACATCCCCTAGATGACGTGCTGATTTCGTACGAATTCGGTACGCTTGTGAAGAATCGTTTATTGGCTTAGTCTAATTTAGGGCTCTAGAACAAATGGAACTCTTTCAAAAATGCTTTTTTGTCCTGATTGAATTTTCTGTGGCTTTTGTGATTCATTGGGCGATTATCTTCCTCGAAGGCCGGAGCAATACACCCCCAGTTTGAATTTCTCGCAAAATAAATCACTAGGTCGACATGGCCGCCGCTCCATTTATTGTGGACAACGTGGTTTTCACTTAAAGCTTCCACTGTTTTTATTTGAATTCTATGAAAATTTGGACCATCGGATACCAATATATCGGTTTGGTGCCCATGGTCTAGAACGGGTAAAAAGACTTGCCAGCCATCTTGCATTAGCCAGCTGACAACCATACTCTCAAAGGAACTGTTCTTCATGGCCTGATGGGTTTTAGGCTTAGTTTGTGTCAGTCGCGTGGGCATTTTTGGCTCCTTCTGGTTGCGCGGTCCCTTGTAATATTAGGGGCTTAAATACTTCTTTCTTTAACTAAAATATATTTTTTGTAGCAACGATTAATTACTTGCCCGTTAGAAAAACGGCAGCTATATATTAAAAACACCTCGTTATCGCATGGCGCTTTATTAAATGATGTATAACGTAAATAATGCTATATATCATTCGCACTATGTTTGGATGACGCGGATGAGAGATTAGCTGCTCATCTGTATCCGTCAGCTTTCATTTTCAGCTTGAATCGTCTCATGGCTTCCTCTTTGCTGTTGACGGGTTTTTTCTTCAATTCAGTAGAAACTAATTGATTGAAATCGATCGCACACTCTCTTTCAAAGGGGTGATAGAACCATCTTTTATTACCCCTATCGCCTAAAACATACTCCTCTAGCGTGGCTCTAAACCGATCATTTTGTTTTGAAAATATTTCGTAAAGACTTCCTAGGTAAATCCCTAAACAAGCGCGGTTAGGGACATTAACCAGATCGATAGCTAAACGAGGGAGTTTGTATTTTTCAGAGCAATAGAACCTTAACAATATCGAGTCTTCTTCATTTTTCAATAGAGCCGTATCACTATACCGGTCGATTTGGTGGTTTGGGTAGGTCAACTGACTATAAGGCATTGACTGTTCTTTGAGACAGTATTCTTTATCTAAATCTAGACTGAACTCTTGACGCCTTTCCTTGATGCCTGGAAGGAAAATGGATTGATTATCTTCAAGAATAGAGCGAACCATCCAGAAAACCGCTCGCTCGAAACTAGCGGGGCAAGGCTTATCCTCGTCGACCTCCTTGGCATAGTGGGCGAAGTGATGGGTGACGACATCCCCTTTACGAGCTATCAGCCGAACGTCACAAAAAATACACCGGCAATTGCAGTCAATCCCTCCAAGGACTTCATCGACAAACACAAGCTTTTCACTGGTGTTTTCTCTGGCTATTGGAATAAGTGGTTCCATGATTTTATTGACAGCTAAGCTGCCCTATTTAGTAAGTTTAGAAACGATAATATAAGTAAAACAACTGCAAGCAACAACGCTCGTTATCACCACAAACTGATTCTCAGCATTGAGAAAGATGTTAATGATCCCTATGGCAATCAGCATACCGAAAATATACCAAGGAATTGAGTTTATAAATGAATTGAGTTTCAACATTGGCGAAATTCCTTTTCTGGCGCACTAAGAAGTTAGTTGCGAAGACTAAATAATATATCGAAGAGACGTATACAAGCAAATCCAAACAAAAGGTGCTTTCGTCCACCTCTCAGCTCAAGGGAAATGACGGTTTCTACCGCCCTACTCTCAGACACTCCGCAATTTCCCCTGACTGATTCACTAACACCTAAGTGGCCTAGTCGCCAGGGCATGAGACGCGAGAAACGCGCAACATGACCTTTAACCGAATTATTGGGTAGTGAGATATGAAATATGACATTTATTTGAATCGACGAAAAATGAAAAAAGATGGGAAGCAAGTGTATTCAATTAGAGGGTGTACAGGCCAATTCAAGTCGAAGGTGCGCTGGACTAATCAATGTATATTGATTTCAGGGGCGGACTTCGTCGTGCAGACAGCAGGTCGGCAGGATACGTTAAATAGAATGTCAGCGACGAGTGTTGGAAGTGTCGCCGCTAAGACGGTGCACGCTTTTATTCGAGGAAAGATTGTGTATAGAGGACGTAACGCCTTACTATGTGCTAGGGAATATGGTTTTTTGAGACCAGATAGCGAGAGTCTGGGGGTTACTTACAACCCTTTATTGAATGAAACTTTTGTCGATAGTCATGGCCACCCGATCTTTAATGCCCCGATCGTATTCTGCTCTCCAACCTCTATCGTTGCCTTGAACCATGCACCAAGAATCGGGTTCAAGACTAAATCATAGCGAACTAATGACTCATTAAGTAACGATCATGTGTACATTAATATACAGTGTATATTAATAGTCACTGTATATTAATGTACACATTTTGGAGCCAATGCAACAATTTAGCCAAAACTCTGATAGGCACATACCTCCTAGCTACGCAGAGAGCCTATTAAACACAGCTCTCAGCATTATATCGATTGCGCACTGTTTTTATTGCGTCTGCGCTAGCTAGCTTATCTGGTGGAAGATCTAAAACCACATTAATAATCTCCGACATCGCTTTGTTTGTAAAACGAAATCCGTTTGGTAGGCTATTCGTTTCGTCAAACTTGCTATCGAATGCAAGTACAAAATCTTTAATGTCAGATGCTCGCCCATTGATCACAGCGTCAGGGTATTCTTGATGTTTGGGAAGTGGCTGACAATCTTCAAAGTCGGCAATCGCTTGAACTATATCTGCCCGACTAGGCCAGTACTTTGAATCATACTGGTATCTTAAAGATTTTAGTTTTGGTGATAGGTGTAACTGATAGAGTCCGTTATTCTCACAACCCAATTCAATCATATCACTGACAGATTGATATTCGTGGCGTATAAAGCCTGAAGATTCATAAAGCTCACTCTGTTTCCGGATTGAATTAGCGAGCTTCGTTGAAAGTGCGACTAGTTCCTCTTGGAGTCTCTGGAACTCGCGAAAATCAGCTCTAGCGTTGGTGACTTCAGTTTTGCAGAAGCCAGAACTCGTCCATATTAGCTCCAGAATTAGCCAAACATAGCCATTATCAGGGGGATATCCCTCTTCTGTGTCTGAATAACCAAATTTCTCGACAATTTCCTCGAAAACTATGGTTAGTTCATCAGCTCTTTCGATCAGTCTTTCCATTATTGGCCAACGAGTCATCCAAATATTAGAAGCTTTATTTTTTCTAAGTTCGCGAGAAATAAAAGCCTTACAAAAAGCCTGTGGGTTGTTTTTGGGAAGGGTCATAGTTTGTCTCCTTATTTAGTAAATAGAAACAGATTACACGACCACATAACAAATGCAGTGTCTGAAGAAACATCGTTTTTGCTTATTTAGATCCGATTGCTAAATTCTAATCGATTTTAGAGAAGTCGCTCTTTTCAATAACATCATCCTTGCTGAAAGGCCAAGCCGCAACAATTTCACCTTGACCATGCGTTTCCAGTTTGGTTGGAGGGTTGGCATCTCTATACCACTTGCGGTTATGCCTAAAAGCGATTTGAAAAACTGGCCCTGCTTGACCTTGGTATACTACCTTTACAAAATAGAGTTGAGCTTTAGATCTAATTCTATTTAATCTGCGCTTCAAGGGTGTGTATTTTCTTCTAAGCACTTTAATCATTTCTTTCTGCGTGCCTGTAGAAGCTTGCAGTTTTGCTTGGCGAAAAATGCTTTCTATTGTTCTGAAATCTATATCTTCAGAATCCACCGAAAGAACGCCATTCAAGAAAGCAAGATAATCTTCAATGCTCGGTTCATTCCGAATACTGTTCTCTAAATAGGTTATACTATCAAGGTTCCCATCAGAGTGTTCAAGTACGATACTGTCAATACATTCTAAGTTAAGCTGTTTGCAGGCTAGGTACCTAGCCAGACCAGCTTCCAGGTAATATTCATTATCTGAAACTATGCTTAAAAAGACGGGGCTTTGCAACCCTACACAGTCAATGCTCTGAGCTAATTCGTTAATATTTGATTCTGTAATTCTTTTAGCTTTATTTTCATCAACAACAATATCGCTCAGTTTTACCTTGATTGTATGTTCCATTTTCCTACTATTCCCTTTCGATTAAGGTTTTAATTGCTTCAAACCTTCTCGAAGCCGGCGCGTTTTCGAAAAATTGGTTTATGTAAGCATCGTTGCTCGCAATTTCCTTCATTTTCTTGTGCTCTCGCTCCTTTGAACTCATGAATTCAAGAGTTTGCTGATTGGCTGATTTCTTTAATTCTGCGTATGCATTGGCTGCTGTAGAAGGTACGGCATAGTAGTATGAATACGAAACGTTTCCACTTTCGATAGTCCTGTCCAAGACAATAGCATCACCAGTGGGATATAATTTTTCATCGGCTGTTCCGGATAAACTCACATCTATCTTTTTTCCATTGTATTCAACCCAAGCATGAGAGCTCACGCCACTCCAGGTCCCATCATTTACCCACCCTATAATGATTTTTGTCTCTGCGTTGAGGACTTCTTTACAGTATTTGTATATGAAAAAAGCTAGCAAATAACAAGCGCTGTGGAGGCTATGTTTTTTTACAATAACACCGTGAACTTTGCCTATGAACTTCACTATTTCGTTTTCTTTATCCGTCATTTTTCAATCTTGGTTTATTCCAAAATTCTAATTGTCGGGAAATATCCCGTCATCTATTGATATTTTACAGTTTTGCCGGTGCTAAGAATGACCGATGAATCAAGTACGTTGCTGTTTGGCCACGTTCCAAACCGAAGTCTTACCTTATCTTTTGTCCGTGTAGTCATGTAGTTTAATGGTGTCGATGGATTATAGCGAATACCGCAAAGTTCGACAGACTCTCCATCGATTAAGTTATTTACAATAAACACTTTACCACCGGACGATTTTGTAACGTGCGAACAGTCGTTTGAGATGGGGCTAAAATAGCCTTCTATTTCTTCGCTATACCCTATCGTGATTGTGTCAGTAGCGGCTGCATAAAAACGTTCTTCTAAAACTCTATCAATGGCGCCAGGCATACCCGTAAACATGTTCCAACCGATGAACCCAAAGATAATGAGTGGAAAAATCACGGAGCTTTTTTCGTCGGAGTCTTTAAGTGAGATAAGAATGATTGCAGTCGAGCCGGCCATGAATATGCACACGACTCCCATGAATACAGCGAATCCGTAAGCTGCGGCTAATTCTTCATGGGAGCCCATGATTTGGGCTATTGTCATAACAAGAAACGGGACTATTAACCCAAAAATAAGAGCAATTCCAAGCGGAGATTTTAAGTTTTTCATTTGTTAATTTCTTTTATGCAAATAGTGCGATTAAACCGAGAAATAATCCTATCACAAGTATCCAAGCTGGTATTAATGCTAAGGAATGTAGAATATCTTCAGTTTGCGAAAACGCCGCTGTGCTGTCAAATGAGTGGGTCATAATCAGTATTAAACAAACGTACAAAATTATAACTCCCATATAGAACAACACTAATGTTTTTACACTAAATGAGCCCTCGTACTTAACCGCACAGCACGTCACGTAAATAGCGGCTAAAATATCGAAATAAACCGCGAACAAGAGATACCCGAGATTATCATATTTTACAGTGAAAAATTGACCAATTTCATTTTGATTTGAGCCGATTAAAATGTATAACTGAACCAACAAATAGAGGCCTGCTGAGACCATTAATATTGGAAGCAAACAGCTTTTTATCGATTGCTTAAATGAAAACTCTTGTTCGGTCTGTCCGATTTTACTATCATTGTTTGTAGTCATTTCAACTCCTTCCAGTTGCTTTGATTAGCGGGTTAATTGAGTTACAGCTCATTTAACCCGCGTTGATTAATACTTACTTTCTAATTTCGTTATTCTTCACCGTTATCAACAACCCAAGTTGGTATCCCATTAATAAGCTGTCCAACACGCCAACCGGTGACTTCTAATATCTCACTAGAGGCGTGTTCAGGAACGCTAAACCAGTAAGAATAAAGCATTTCACCACTGTGACCCATATCTTCTTGAAGTTCAGGATCAAGCTCATCATATTGATCGTCCGTTAAGCCCAAATAAGTTGCTAGTTCGTTCATATTCTCTTCCAATTTGTCTGGAAGCCCGTTCACGGCGTCAATATCTCTTTGTTTGCCACTATTAGCAACCCGTGACATTTGGCGTTCGGATACATCCCAGCGCTCGCCAATATCGTTAAATGTCCAACCTTTCCGGTTGGCGATTTGTCTAAATAAAGAAAGCTTATTACCTGTCATATGCGTCTAGTATACCTTTTTAAAACGACCTGTCAAATATGTCTAGTAAATGATACTACATCAACAGACGGATTAGTGCCACAAAACAAAGACGAAAACAATGAGGTGCTTTTGTCCACCTCTCAGATAAAGAAAAATGACGGTTTCTACCGCCCTGCTCTCAGACACTCCGCAATTTTTCTTGACTGATTCACTAACACCTAGTGGCCTAGTCGCCGGGGCATGAGACGCGAGAAACGCGATTCATAACCCTAAAGCGAATTAACGATCAAAGGAGATCACTTATGTCAAATTCAAACCCAATTCACGAGGCTTTTGTTGTCGAGAACTATCAGCATGAAGGTAAAGAGCAAAGTCGATGGCATCGAGTAGGAACCGCTTTTCCGAATAGCTCCGGTACGGGGTTCAGTTTAGTGATCCCAGACGGGATCAGCTTATCGGGAACCGTTCAAATTTTACCCAAAAAGGAAAAACAATAGCCACTTTTAAAGAGAGGGACTTCCCTCTCTTAGTTAACCCTTACCACAATCAAAATTACTTTAAATAGGATTTTAAAAATGACGACATCAACAGCCATTAGAAAAGAAGTCTCCTTCAACGACCTCGTGCTATCGAACGAGAACATGAGAAAGTCAACAACGAGCAAAGCTGCCGATAAAGAGTTAAAAGCATCCATTGCAGCACACGGCATTATCCAAAACCTTGTTGTCACCGCCAATGGCTCCAAGTTCGCTGTCGAAGCCGGTGGGCGACGACTCGCTCAATTCGGTAAGCTGGTTGAGGAAAAGGTTTTTTCCAAAAGCGACTTGATCCCTGTATTGGTTCTCCCAGAAGGTGCGAGCGCAAAGGAAGTCAGTATTTGTGAAAATACACACCGAGAAGATGCTCATTCTGTGGATGAATTTGAAGCCTACTTATATCTTGTAGAAAAGGATAATCTGAGCGTCAAGGACGTGGCCACGCGATTTGGAAAGACTCAAAAATATGTGAAACAACGTCTCGCATTAGGTGGAGTTGCAGAGGAACTTCGAGAAGCGTGTCGAGCGGGTAAGTTTTCAGAGGAAATATTGCAAGCGTTTACAGTTAGTGAAAACCATGAGCGGCAGCTGGAGGCATACCTAAAATATAAGGACGATCATTACCGATTTAGTGATACCAATATTCGTGCTTATTTAACCAACGAATCTCCTAGCACGACCGACAAGCGCATGATTTTGGTTGGTCTCGCGAAATACAAAAAGGCTGGAGGAACGGTTTCGAACGATTTGTTTGAAGAAACAGTTTATGTCAATGACGTCGAGCTTTTGGATTCGATGGTTGACGAGATAGTTCAAGCTAAAATAGAGGAGCTACAAAAAGACTGGTCGTGGGCAAAGTATGATCCTTCTTTTCAAAACTGGGATCTAAACCAGTATGAAGTTATCAAAAAAATACCCACTAAAGTGCCTAAATCACTGACTAACAAAATCAAGCAATGTGAAGATAGACTGGAAGAATTGGATAAAACCGATACGGATGATTTTACTGACGAGCTAGAAGAAGAAGAATACGATAAGGTTCAAAATACTTTGTGGGAACTTGAAGAAAAGTTAGAGAACTATTTCACTTTTGTTGATGCTGAAAAACCGTTTGCAGGAGTGATCATTAATCTCGATAATAAAGGCGTGCTAAACCTCAACGAAGGATTGGTTGATAGCAAAGATGCTAAGCGGTTAGACGCTTTCGCAATTCTGCTTCCAGCGGTGACGGTAGCGATAGTGAGGAAGATGCCGAGCAGCTGGACGTTAAACCGAAATACAGTGAGGCATTAAGACAAGATCTCGGTCTTTATCGCAGAGCAGCTGGCCGAGTGGCTGTTTGTAATAACCAGAATCTTGGTACCGATTTAGTGATGTTTGGTGTTTGTTACGACTTAATGTCAGACGAGTATATCCGCAGCGGTCTGAACATCGAAGCAAAGAGAACTTTTGCTGATTCAAGCAAGGGTAATATTGGGAGCTCAAAGGCTCAGACAGTGATTGATGAAAGCTTTGCCAAATTAGATAGAAGTTGGTTAACTGCTTCAAAGCTTGATAGTTTTAGAGCGTTCCGCTCACTTTCCGCCAAATCAAAGAAAGAGTTGTGTAATTACTGTGCCGCTGCTTCTTTAACTACCTATGGTGTCTCTGATGAAGAGGTAGAGTTTACGCGCTACTTGTTTGAAGAAAGCAAAACGAATCCAGCGGACTACTTTAGACCAACGGCTCACAATTTCTTTAAACGCGTGCCAGAGCCACACTTTTCTGAGATGGCGACTAAGATTCTCGGTAAGGAATTTATGCATGAGAATAAAGGAAAATCTCGCCCTAAACTGTCCGAACGATTAGAGCAATCTGTCAATAATGACGCTTTATGTGATAATCCGAATACTAGCGATTTCTTATCAAATTGGTTGGCAGAAGGGTTTTAGACCCTTCAATACTAAATCCTCAAATCGAGGACTTAGTATTCCTATTAATTAGTTTCAATTAACAATACAATGGATATATTTAACTGCAAAGAACTACGGCAAGTAGAGTCATTAGTTTTGCTCAAAAAATTTGGAAAAATAGGAAAATCTTTATACGACCTCTGTCGCGGAATTGATGAGAGAAAAGTTAAAAGCAATTCTCAGCGTAAATCTGTGAGTGTAGAAACTACTTTTAATGAAAATATAGAAGACTGGCAAGATTCCGAAAACTCGTTGCATAAACTGCTAACTAACTTGTCACAGCGACTAGAGAAAATAGGTCTTTCTGAATGTGTTCGTAAGATTTATGTTAAAGTAAAATCAGAGAATTTTGTTTTGCATTCCGCTGAAGCTAGATATTTTGGTTTGGATTTGAAACTACTCATAGAGTTGCTTAAAGGCTTGCGTGAAAGATCCCCTAAGCCTATAAGGTTGCTTGGTATAGGGGTCAAGTTTATGGAGCAGTCTAAACTATCCTCAACTCAGCAATTGAATATCCCTTTTTGAAAAAGTCAATATTTTCAAAGTGCTATATTGAAACCGTTTATAATCTAATGTCTGGAATAATTGTCTTGGTTTCGCCTTGCGAATTTGCTTGGGTTGATTCTTTCTGCATTAATAAAGGAAGAGTATTTGTTACCTTTAATGGCGGTGTTATAAGAGACCATTCTATTTAAAATACGGGGCTATTTATTGAGGTTTAGGCCTGCAAAGATTTTGAGATAATCCGCCCTATTCTTCTATTTATCAAAATGCCTTAACAATCTCTAGGTGAGATTGTTAAGGCCCCTTTTCTTTCTTCAATTTGTAACTTAAGTAAAAATACTGTATAAAATTAGTACTGTAATCTGAATGCAATGGACTGTTTGATGAAACCCCTTCTTACATTATTATTCATTCTATCGTTCACACTACTAAAAGCATCGACCATAACTACTTCAGATCGAGTAGTAAACAGTGTAAATATAAGAGCGACAGCTAGCGCAACCTCTGAAAGAGTTGGTAGGTTATTACTGTTTGAATCTGCAGAATTATTGGGTACCTATGTCGATTATTATAAAATACGGACATCAACAGGAATTACCGGCTTTGTTTCTAAGAGTTGGACAGTCAAAAATGTAGATGCAAAAACACTAAAATTAACAATGTACTTCATAGATGTGAATCAAGGAGATGCAACGTTGATAAACTGCCCAAATGGAAATAATATCCTTGTTGATATGGGGAGCTCTTCGCCTATTGAGAGGCTTAGCTTAAAGAACCTAAGGCAATATTTTCTAAAATCTCTTACCGATAACAAGAAGCTTCAGACGTTCATTATTACCCACCCAGATAAAGACCACTATTCTCTTGCTGATGATATTATAGGAGAAATCCCGATAGATTATTTGTTTTATATCGGTGAAGAGGCAGATTACAGTGCTGATAAAGAACTAGGGGGTGAGCAGGTGTTCGATAGTTGGTTTTCAGGTTTGCAAACAACAAAATACAGACCACATCGAAATGATTTCGATATCGAAACGCATCAAAATGAAACTATAGACTGCGGGGAAGCCGACATACATTTACTTGCAGCTGATACACATACTAATAATACTGCTTGGGCTTCTAATGCTAGTTCAATATCCATTATGGTTCGATACAAGAATTTTGAAGCTATACTAACTGGTGTTGGTACTTTTGAAGTCGAAAGTAAAATTGAGGATAGATACGATGATGATTGGTTGAATGTAGACTTGTTTAAGCTAGGGCATCACGGAAGCAGTAGTTCATCGAACTCAAAACGTTGGTTATCGCTTTTAAAACCAAAAATCATAATCCGGAGCTCTGGGTTGATAACATATATGGCCACCCTAAAGCCAAAGTCATTGCTAGAGCAAGAGAGCTCCATATGATTGCTGAGTGGAGATACGATCGGGCAAATAAAAAGTAAATAATATCAAAACGTCAAACGGACAAACAGGTTTTTACAACTATCACCAATGGAAATATTGTTGTGGTAACTGATGGAAGTGGCTGTAAGTATAATTATACTGTGTCCTATAATTAACCTAAGAAAACACACGAAAATCAATCACGCAATCGAGGCAATTAATTATGGTGAGAAAGGTTACGACAAAAATGAAAGCTAAACCTCAAGCTAAAAGAGCCGTTAAAGAAAAGAAGTTAGCTCCAAAAAAAATAAAAGCCCAAAAAACCAGGCTTGTTGCAGTAGAATTAGCAAAGCTAAAAAAGACTTATATGACATTGAATAAACAGCTCTTGACTCATAAGAACAGTCTTAGAGTTGCAAAGAAAGAGATAGAAAGAATGCAAGCGATAAAGACTTTAAGCGCCGTTCAGTCGAAAGCACTAAACTCTGCGATTGCCAAATATGAGAAAAAAGTAAAAACGAAAGAGTCAATAGAAGAAAAACGCCTAGAATATCTTATAAAATACAAGAACGCTCTAGATTCAGCTGGTTTAGTTAGCGCCAAGTCCCCCCCAGCAAAAAGGCGAGCAGTCAAAGGTGCAGTTAAGAAAAGTTCGATCTCAAATGCCGCAGCTAAGGCGGCAATTAAGGCTGTGGCTCTCAAGAATCAGAAAGGGAAACCAGCATGAAAAGATTTAGCGACAGTGTTTTTATTAACTGCCCTTTCGATAAAAGATATCAAACCATTTTTGACGCGAAAGTTTTCGCAATTTTTGATTGTGGCTTCTTACCTAGAACTGCGAAAGAAGAGAATGATAGTGGTGCAGTTAGAATTGAAAAAATATCCAAAATTATTAGAGAGTGCAAGTATGGTATTCACGATTTAAGCCGTACTGAGCTAGGAAGAAATAACAGTTTGCCAAGGTTTAATATGCCGCTCGAGTTAGGTTTGTTTTTAGGAGCGAAAAAATATGGGAGCGGAGTTCAGAAACGTAAAAACACTCTTATCATAGATACCAAGCCCCACCGTTACCAAGAATATATTTCTGATATTGCAGGTCAAGATATAGGAATGTATAAAGCAAATGAATTGGTGACGATAATAAGTACAGTTCGAGATTGGCTAAACGCGTCGCAGACTGAAACTATTCCAGGAGGGATTCTAATAACGAACAGGTTTGAGCGGTTTAAAAAAGAGTTGCCAATGATTTGTAAAGCGGCGGGATTAACAAAAAAAGAACTGACATATAATGATTACGCAACTTTTGTGTCGAATTGGTGCCAAATGAATCCCTTGAACTAAAAATTAAGAACACTACTCACGATTTCCCGAATCAAGCTAAGGTAAGCGTCATAACTAGAGATTGGTTCGCGAATTGATTGTAGGACCAAGTGATAGGTTTCACATTTTGTTTGATGCGTATCCGCTAATGATTGTATTATAATTTTAAAATGCTAGGAGCAATTAGTGGTGTTCGGCAAGATGGACAAACACACATGCACTTGCGTCCCCTTCTACGCTTGCCACATCCACGAGCCTATTGCTTTCTTCGTGTAAACCGAAAGGAATTAAAGAGCTTAATATGATACTCAACTCTCCTTTAACTAATTCTAATCAACCCTTTTTTGATTACAATAATGAGTGCTCACCTAACTCTATTGAACGTTAGCTTTAGCTAGCATGCGTTTGGAAATAGCTTTCAGCGCTTCCATCGAACTTTCATAGAAAAAATCTCGCTTTTTCGAAGGCGCGACGTTCTGAAAAGAAATGTGTTTTTGATCAAATAATAACTTATCTCTACCATCAAAAAAATACTCCTTATACTCTTCCTTGTCAGGTACAAAGTGTAAAAATAGTTGAGTCTTATAATCTGACTCCAATTTATTTCTCCAATGATATACTTCACATCCTCTTATGAGCGCAGCATCTCCAGGCTTATTCTCTAACCCATATTCGATACCATTCCATTCATACCAAATGGGCCAAGGTTTATCATCGCTACCATTTAGTGTCAGCGTAATAGTATACACACAAGAGGCTCTATCGATATGCTTCGATAAATAACTATCTTTATAGTAACGTCGAGCAAATGCATAAGATGGCACAATATTTTCACCGACAATCCTAGAAATTTCCGGAGTCATGATGTCAAGATAGAGTTCGTAAAATACATTGGAAGAGATTTCTAAGGCTCTCCCCTCCTCTTGGTTTTCTTGGGCGTCAGGTAAATGTAGGTCAAATACAAGATCTAACATTTCGACTTCACGATTGAGAGCTAACCCTCTCACATTCTTTGCTTTTAATAAACTCATATGCTCTGAACATACTTCCTAGTAAAAAAATTAAATGTATTTAACCTGCAGCCATATTTTTTCGCAGTGATTTTTTGTATTGTTCAGGAGTCACGCCAAACTCTTCTTTAAAAATAGCGATTGTTCGACTTTTCTCACCGAAACCATGATATATCTTAGCGGAGCTAATCAAACAATTAGGATTTTCTCTAATGTAACCCGCTAATAACCTTCCTCTTAGCCGCTTACAATAATCGTTGATAGGCTCTCCAACAATCTCTTGTATTTCTATGATTTCGTTAGAACTTAGGTTAAAACCCTGTAGCTTCATGAAAGCATTAAAACCTGTAGGGAAAGGCCTTGCTAGGTCAGGGCCAATGTCCTTTTGATTACTTATATAGTCATCAATTTTCTTTTCTAGCTTCTCCATTGAATTAAGCTTTCTATTTGACAAACTAACGTTTTCGCTCTGGAATATTTTTACAAGAATCTTGTCAGCTAAGTCGATGTTAATTGGATTAACGCTCTTAATACCCGTTAGAGATATTTGTACGCTTTCATTGCATAAAACATTGATTTCTTTTACCCGCTCATTGATCGCGCGATTGATAAAAGTCGTTTGGTTGGAGTAAATATTGACATAAAACAAATACGATATTGAATACTCGTTATAGAAATCTATCAAAGACTTCGAAGTCGTAAGGAATACACACCGACAATTCTTTAGATTTGATTTCATTAGATCTTGTAATCGCTCTCTCTTTAATTCAGTATCAAACTCAACAGTTTCCCCGATAAAAACAATATTCAACTTACTTTCGCTTGTTCGAACGAATGGTTTGTCACACTTTAAAGAAGAAACGTTGTTCGAACGTTCTATTTTGCAGATAAGAATAAGCGTTGAGTTCGTAAGAAAGCATCGAGTTCTGACATTTCTGATTCTTTCAATGAATGCTTTTATTATCTTCCTGTCACTGACATTTATCTTCAGTTTAATCTCTACTGAGTCCGCTTCTAACTTGACGCTTGCACTATCCTGAGTATCACCATAGTTTTGTATTAGATATGATAATGCCAATTTATCTATATTTAACCAAGTAGATGTTCTTTCCAATAGCGCAATATTTGTGTTCAGAAAATTGAAGCTATTACCAACGGTTTCCAGTACGTCCGCCAACGAAGTGCTTTCTGGCAAAAGGACAGATTGTTTTTCATCTGCAATACTTTTCATATATTCAATATCTTGCCGCATATCCCCTATTGACTCACCAAGTTCTCCTGAAAGTTTATTACTGATGAGGTGCTTTGCTAAAGCGCCTTTGATTCTCGCTTGTGTCTCTAACGTACTCCGCTCCATTCTAGAGAGACAAGAGTCAAGAAAATACTGAAGAAACCTAAGCTTATTTCTCAAAACAGTTTCAGACTTTATAGATTTAAACCATACGAAAATAGATACAATCAGAAAAACAACTATTAATAGCAAGGATAAGAAGTACTCTTTCAAGATCGAACTTACTGTATGGCTTTTTATAATACGTATATCTTGCTCAAACAACTTATCAGTTCCAATAAATCCCGATATCAAATAGCTATTATCACCATTAATAATGGGAACATTAATTACGCCTGATGTTCTTATCAAATCAGAATTATTGACTTTAAATGAAAGAGATACTTCCTGATTGACACTACCGTATTCTATAGACAAAAACTTAGCTGCAAGATTGTCTGTAAACAGGGTGTTCTTCTCTAGTTTAGAGAAATTTTCTAACAGTTTGTAGTCTCCGTCTAGCAAGCTGAAATTTATAATAGGCGCGGATATCAATTGCTCCATTGGAGAAGGAAGATTCAGGTCAACAAAGAATAATGAATTATTGTTCGCTAAAGTTAAAATATTACTATTCAATCTGCATTTAAAGCTTTCTAGCGACACTGAATTACCGAGAAAGCGAGAAAGATCTCTTAAAATTTTTGGCGTTACTCCTTCTTTCCAGGAATAAACGATATTTTTATTAACTGTTACGAATTCACCCTTTTCATTTTTGGCAAGGCATGCACCACCAGAAAGAGTTGAACTTATCGTCCTAATATTAGCCAAGTTCCCATTAAACTGAGTAAATGTTCCATCACCATTAGCCGCATAGAATTCTTCTCCCAGCTTATATGTGTATTTGTGAGACAACCTTTTCTTGAACCCATTATCTTTACTCATTAAAAGTGAATCACTTTTATTTCTTCCAACCAGTGCGAAGCTATCCGACAGTCTCACAATAGCTAATTTGTCGTTTACATAACCTAGACTATTAGTATATCGAACATGATTCAGAGCTTCATTTGAGGAATGAAATTTATGATTTCCATCTTTACTTAATAGCCAGAGCCCGTCGTTATAAGATTCATAGAATATATCTCCATAAGGAGTCGGTGTAATATTGAGAATTTGATTACTTTGGTAGAGTTGAAATTGAGACGTATCCTCACTACTTAGCAACTTGGGGTTTTCACTTTCGTCAATAACTTTTTGATTTTCAATGTCATAAGTGAAGATCGCATTTTCGATTGAGTAATAAAGCAACTTCTTGTCACTGGACATCGCAATCGATGTAGCTAATTTTCCTGTGGTACCCAAAATAGGCTCTAATACCGAACCATCCGAACGAAAAACACCATTAGCTGTAGCTACAAACGTCGTCTTCCCATCGGTAAGATGGTCAATGAAATAACCAACGTCTTTTTTATAGAAGCCGTATATAAAGTCACTTATCATGAACCGAAACATAACTCCATCTTCACTGAAAGCGTATAATGTATCATCGATAACTTTCATCTTAGTTACTACGTCCGTAGGCAGTTTAGTCATATAACTAATACGATTAGCCTCCGTGTCATATACGTATAAATGAGATTTATTTTTTTTCCCATCAACAATATATAAATACCCTCCATTGGATACAATATGGAAAGGATTGATCTCATGACTATTTAAGATGGCATTCAAAGAATCCATTTCAGCCAGTTCATTTGTCAACGTATCTATTGCGACTATCTCTTTTTTTCCATCGATTGTGGAAACACACAAAAGATTCTTAGAAATCGCACTACAAGAAGAAAGCAACTCACCTGGCTTAAAGTGATAGACTTTAGAGGGTCTATACGATGTATCATCCAAACGAACTATCCCATAATTGAAAACTAGATATATACCTCTGTCTTCTATACGAATTATTTGCTCTGCCAGCTTCGAATCGACGGTTAGCTGTAAGGATGATGGTTGGTTCAAATCAATATGTAAAGTCTTTCCATCCAGTGTATTGTGAGCATAGACACCAAGATGGGAAGAAACCACTATATCCGATTTATTGTGGATAAAAACATTAGATAACATGACTCCTAATTTATCTTTACTATAAACAATTTCCTTGCTTGATAGATCCAGTGTAGAGATAGACGTTATCCCATTAATACTAGATGCGACTATCTCATCACTATTAAGAGACTTCGATAGGTATAGCCAGTTGGAAGAGCCTGTATCAATATCAGTATTTACTGTATTCACATTCTCTCCAGATATGTAAAATAAGCCTTCCTCTGATGCTATCCAAAGCCTCCCAAAACGGTCCTTTTCCAAGTTGTAAACATATCTAAAGGGAACATTTAGTTCAGATCGGAGCGAACCAAACTTAGCACTTTCTTCAGTCGCAAAGATAGATTGTGAAATAAATATTATAGCGAGAAGAAACAAGAACTTGTTTATATTCATGACGAGTAAACCATGGTTAGCCAACCTAATATCTAAAAAGTGAAGCGACAATAAAACTTAGTTTATTTTGTGTTTTGGATTTTGAGGAACTTTAGGCTTGTTTCTAGGCCCACTACTACTTTTTCGTTGCATGCCTCCGTTCTCCAAACCTTGAGATAATAATTTGCTTGCCTCTACTGTTTCCGGGGGAAGCTGAGGGGAAGCCTGAGCCGTTGTACCAACCAAAAAAGCAGCTGCAGCCGCTAAAGCTACACTTTGTTTCTTATTCTTGTCCATAATGTTTCCTTTTTTAAAATAGTTTAATGTTAAGTCCGTTTTAATAATTGCTATAATCCTTTTATGTAATCTAAGGTTGAGCAAACGCCCGAAAAATACCTTGCTCCAAATTATTCTTAATTTCTAGAGCTTCTTTATCAAGATTTTCTTCTGTCAATTTGGTCATAGCATTAATTAAGCCTTGTTCTGATTGCTTAGCAAACAATTCTGCCTCTTGATTAAGCTTTCTTACGGTCATTGACGCGATTTCATAGATACTGTCTTCTTCAAATAGCATTTTGAAAATACTTTGAAGTTCAGCTTTGCCCTGGGAACAATATAGTGCAGCCAACATCGTCCTGGTCTTTCTAGATAGAAATTTACTGCGAAAAAAGCTGAATGAATTATTTTTTGATGCATCTCTAAGCAATGCGTTCACAATAATGTTTGTTCTATTTGATAGCCGCGAATCTAGCAACTCCTTAACACGTCCGTTTTGCAACCAATCTTTGACGCGAAATGTTTTAGAAATCAAATGAAATACCTCATCATCATTCAGGCTACTGAGAATGTTCAGAAAAAGTCTATCCTCTACTTTTTCTTCAAGATTGCAATACATGTTTACACTTTGTACGGCAGTATGTAGCTTGTTATTTCCTTCTGGATAGGGAAAGCTATTAAAAGCCAGTAGATAGTCGACATACTCCAACTGACTTAGCTTAGTTTCTTTAATTTCATCGTGGTCAAATGAAGTTCTTATAATTAAAGTGCAAGTCGGATTTTCTAGATGAACCAAGTTATGAATGTATTCGTTCTTAGTATGAATCTTTGACTGGTCGCCTGGTCGAAGCAAATTTACTCCTTTTTTTTCTAAGCGTCCAAGATGAACATCCTTCGCAATAGTAGAATCGATCATATAGTCATAAATAATTTCTAAAGCTTGTCCAGAAAGAACCCTGAATGCTCCAGAAAAAGAGTGCTCATGAATGCTGGTAAATTCAGATTGCCATACATTTAATTCAATTATGAATTCATCTCTAAAAAACAATGTAAATCTCGAGTCTCCAAACTGGTGGTCTGGACACCACTGTTTTGGCAAATCATTTTCTGACAACTCTTCAAATATGTCTGCAGAAGTTAGGGAGGGTAAGTTTCGTAATGCCCTATTTGCAATCTCTGGAAATACGGAATCTAGCTCAGAAAGGCAGATCCCTCTGATTGTATTTTCTATCTCTTTACCGATATTTTTAATCTTGTTTAAAATCATTTATAAACTAAAAGAGTAGTTAAATTTGGTAAAGAAATACTCTTCAGATATCTCTGTTTTATTAAAGGTAGAATCTCTAAATCCCGAAGAGCTGTAGCCTACATATATTGATGAATAGGAGCTATGCTCAAAAATATATAGTGCTTGGTATGCAGAATCTTCTATCTTTTCGTCAATAAAAAAACCATATTCAAAAGGATTGAATATACCACTTATCTCCTGGTGCGTTAGGCGAAGATGATGATTAAGGTTGATGGAGTATTCAACGGAAGCGTTTGTGAGGTCTTCAGTAAAGATTCTAGCTCCATTTACTTTAAGAGTGTTTCTTTGCATTTCCAAATTCGCAGCGAAACCTTCTCCCAAATTCACTTTTGCCCAAACGTTGTAGTTTGAACCTTTAGCTAACCGATTATTAGAGTAATCGGTTTGTTTACCATCTTCGTAGTAACCGCCAACTTTTAAGTTGCTGTTGAGTCGATATGACATACCATAATAGAATCTGTTATAACTATAGGGCGTATCTAAGTATACTTCGGTAAGTTTGAAAGGCCTTATTTCTAACTCTAGCTGGTTTCTTCCAGTTATGGTTAGTTCGATGTCATGGTAGGAATAGATTTTTTCACCATTTTTTGATGCGCTATCCTTCAATCTCTCTTCATCATAATTAGTGGAAATATATATAGATTCTAAGAAGTTTTTTGTGTCATCTATTCGCCAAACATGACCGACGCCACCAACTAGGTTAGTGACTCCGGTCCGTGTTATAAAGCCCAATCCGGAGTTAAAATCTAGATCCTTTTCTTTATATATAAGGTAATGCCAATCCGTATCCGTGTTAAAGTTATACTCAACAAGTAAAGCATCTCCATTTTTCTTGACGTCATTGTAAGTATTCACAGAAGAGGCATATTGAAAAGTCATCCGTATCGAGTCAGTAAAGCGATAGAAACCATCTAAAGAAACTACCTGATTTTTATAACTAGTCGAGTTTCTGTTGGTGACTAGCGCTCCCAGATATGATCCTTCATCTAAAGAGTATCGATATCGAGCTACCGTATTAGAACTCTTTTCATTTAATGATTCGAAACCATTTTCAAATTGGCCTGGTGTATAAAAATTAGTGATAGTATCGTTAGCTGAAAAGATACCGATTGCGTTATCACCAAATCGCCCCGTGTACTTTAGACCTAACTCTGGATCACTAATATTTCGAGTATGTACTAGAGACATGGCGGTATTAAAATAATCCTGACCTTCAAGAAAAAATGGCCTCTTCTCACTATAAAATATAGAGAACAAACGGTTTACTGCTGATTGTGCTTGATCTGCTTCAACCTGTGAGAAATCAGGATTAATTGTGCCATTAAAAACTTGGTCTCCAGATGGACTCCACCTAAGGTCTAGACCGAAGGCAGTCTCGTTCTGTGACACGAATTTGTCAGTGTATGGATAGTCCCGTTGATTTGAACGCGTCGCAATGACTGAAGGTCTAAACAACAATGCACTTGTCTGTTTAACATTTTCAAACAATGAAAATTGCTGATGTTGACATATTCGGCAAGTATTATCTCGATTCACTTTTGAGGAAGACCAAGTTTTACTCACCTTTCTATGAGCATCTCGATTAAATTTTATATTCCAGTTCTGTATTCCTTTATCAGGAAACCTAAAATTAGAGATAGGAATTTCTATTTCTATTTCGTAGCCAAATTCTGTTAGCTTTCCTTTGCTTGTCCATAACCCATCCCAATCTTTATCCCCCGAGTTATTTTCCTTTATATGGTCAGACTGACCTCCAAGAGGAGTAACTTCAAACACAAACGCTTCCTGTCCCATGCCAAAAGTATCGATTGAAATAGTGAAGCTATCCTGCTGACCTATACGATCACGCCTATGTAGACTCGCGTTAACAGCCTGAGGGGTTGGATCATAGGCCTTGGCTGCAATATATAAAGAATTGCCATCTTCTATAATGAAAACATCCGTTTTGTACTGTTTTTCGGTTGGAGTTGAATCACCAGGCCAAGTCTCAAAATCTAAATCTATCTTGGTCGCTTCCGACCACTCCTTGCCATCAAGATTACCATCTATAACGATACTCAGCTCTTTGCTAAAAGCAATTCTTGAAAGCTCAGCGCATTGCGCACTAAAGCCAAGAACTGCACAAATTAGCAATATAGTAAATCTCAAAATAGTTCCTTCCATAGTTAAAGTGATTTCATGCTAATAAGGAGAGAGCAGACAACAAACTCAGAAATAATATGTCGCAAAACCAAAATGCAAAACTAACACATCAATTAAATAAATCAAATTCAACTTCGCATTTTGAGGAATGAGTACAATTTTAAAATATTTATAACTGCGTTTAATAAAACGCAATAAATTCAACAACATAACACAAATACTTTGATATAACGCAGATAGATAACCCGCTGTATGCAGATGCCGCGCGCACAGTGCAGGCAACTGCAGCTAGACTGCCGTAAAAAAAATATTTGTGTGGGTTAACTAATTTAGGATATCCCGCACAATATTCAGCAACCTATCAAAAAATAGGTTCACTTAAAGTTTAAATTACTATGTTTTGCTAACAAGCTTTTAGACACCTTTTATTGCTAATCTCTGTTTCACTAATAGCAACAGTGGTTATTAACTTACGATTGAATATTAATGGAGTATATTTTGAATTCAGCAGTTGATATGAATTACTTTAAAATAGATCAAACAAGTTTTAAGAGTGAGCCTAGGAAAGTATTAGTACTTTCCAAAAGTACTAATTACATTGGTGCTAAAGGCCTTGAACTAGAAAATATGATGCTCAATGGCACGCTCTGGTTAATATCTACAAGCAAGCTATCTGATGCAATCACTCTTATTGAAGAGAATAGGTTTGATGTAATTTGCATTGATTATAGCGCTGTTGGTGCTAATACTTTAACCCTACTAGAATATTCAACAAAAACCTTAGAGTTAAACATTAGAACCCCCAAAGTAGTCCTTACTGACTCCTTCATCCATATATCCGATAAAGATAGAAAAGACATACTCTGTTTTGCCAGTAAAGTAATCAGCAAAACAGCTAAGTACTTTAGTTTTGAAAAAATCGTTGGCGAAGCAAAACCAGCGATTAGTGGTAATTGAGATTATTTTAAAGAGCCCAACTTATCTTTTATGAGCATATCAATATATTGTGCTGGGCATTCAGTTAAGTTAGGGTCGGCAAAGTCATTACACATAGCGAAAACAGCTTCTTGGATCTCTTTTTCTAACAACCGAGTGATGCATAAATCATTATTACTAGAATGTTCTTGAATAGTCGATGCTACATAACTTCCAATTTTCCTTCTATCTAGTGTTGGCTCTAGAGTTTCGTAAGGATAAAAACCACCCACTTTCCACCAAACTGAAATTTGCTCTTTATCTGGTTTAAATGAATAGTTTTCGCTCAGTAAGTCAATAATCGAAGTCACTTTTCTCATGGGAGGAGCATGATTATGAAACCATGAACGAACGGTACCAAACTTGAGATCTGAGAACTCTTCTAAGGAGCTGTCGACTAACCTATTATATAGCGCTCTGGTGCGCCCTCTCCCACTTTCAAATCCAATTTTATCAAGTAGATGAGTCAAGCGCTCGCCGGGGGTGGCATATTTTACTGAGGAGTCTGGCTCTTGCATTTTATACTGCGAATTCTATATAGATAGTCGCGTGAATGTATCATATAGACATAAACAAGACAATTTTCAGATTATCTATCAGTCTAGCGATATAGCCCGATTGGCACCGAAATTACGTAGTTCAGGAAAATACTTTCTCAGTAAAACATAGCCATAAACTGCAGATTTACTCTTAGTCCCTGTAATGCTTACCTTGCATATGTTGGCTCCGTCTAATGACTTTCTATGAATGCCTAAAGATTCTACTTCTCTTTGCAGCGCTGTGAATGGTTTCTTACTTCCTGATTTTACTTTATAGGTCTTTTCTTTGATTGGGTTCGACTTGAGATAGCGAATAAAGATAGTTGGCGTTACCAGCACAATATATTGATCGGTGAAATGAACCAGCGACTTGGGCTCGTTGACTCTTAATTTTAGCTTTTGGATTTCTCTTAACATCCAACTAAAGAAATCAATGTTCGAAGGAACGATTGTTTCGTGGGTAACCGTTTTAGTATTGACTGATCTTTCATACTCTTGATGTTTCGCACCTTTATTTGGATCAGTTAAGTTCGTTTTTATCATTGCTTTTGGTAATGAACACTGTTCTTTTTTGATGGTGGCTAATGGTTTTTTATCTTCTAGTTTATCTTCATGATGATTGGGTTCATTAACCATTGAGTTTGGTTCATTGAGCGACGAGACGACTTCCCCATCAAAAACTTCTGGCAGAGTGTTAGGCCATAAGACAGCATTCTCGAATTTAAGAAAAGTGAGCTTTTGCCTCCAATTGTTGGCAAAATCATTTACTTCTGCTTTCCATACACTATCACCATTACCTGTTCTTACTATCAAATTATTTTCATTGAGGATTGAAAACAAACGAACGACGTTTCGCGGGATCCCTTTATGTCCCTCTTCCTCTAACTGAAGTTTGACAGCCTCCATCGAAGTTTTAGAAACAACCCATGTGTAATCATCGGTTATCCAAATCGCAGCTCCGGGTCTATTGCGCTTTAAGGTCCCTTCATTAGCTAACATGATTAGAGACTTAATAACTTTCTCATGAAGTGGCTTAGTACCCGATTGGAACTGTCTTTCAGCTCTCCCCTCCCCTACCATACTTCCCGAGACACTACTCATATCTGCTGCTTTAACAATCTGGGCAATGACATCACCTCCGAATGCTGAATTGGAAATGGTTGAGAACACTTGAGCTAATAACTCTTGATCACTAAAAAGCCAAAGACAGGCTTTTCTTGTTAACAGCTTTGGCAATAATGACATCGATGCTTTTTCGTGTAAAGATTTACCTACACTTGGATTATTAATCTTGTCTTTATATCGAAAGGTATATTCTACACCGATAGGTATGGCACCATACCAAGGCAGCCACTTTTCAAATTTTCCATTAACACGATAAACAACATCAATATCAGTGACTATTTTTCCTAGGTCATGACCGATGATTGCAATAAAAGCACCAAATCGCCATTTATCGGCGTTACCAGCAATAGACTCAGGATCACAATTGGGTGGGATCACATATCCATGAGATGCCTTTATACCAATATGCAACGCTTCCAAAGTATGGTCAATAAGTCCACCATGATAATTATGATGATGCAGTTCTGATGCGGGCACCTCTTGCGTTAATTCGCAAAACCTTAAGATGGCATAGAGATAATGCTCCTGCCAAATTTCATCGGTGATACTCAAAAGGCGTTTGATTTTACGTAAGTGAGCTTGTCGCTCTGGAGTGTCCAACAGGCTTTCTCCCGCTTTAGCACGTAGGTATCTCGAATTAATTTCTAAAGGGGGTTTATTCTTAAGACTGAAAAAATTCTTTAGCATGGTAAGCACTTAATAGTTAACACGCTAAAAAGAATACAGGCATATTAGTTCTTAAAACGATTAAATGGGTCATTAAGAATGCTCTATTAGTCCGCTACACTTTTTCCATTCCCCCTATACTCCACTTAGTTGAATTTACAGAATTATGGGCATATGAATAAAAACGAATTACAGGGATATACGATTAAGTTCAGTAGAGATACATGGAGGGATATCAAGATATATGTAGCAATGAACCAATCATTAAAATACCAGTATGAACTTTTTAACGCTGCGGTAAAATATATTGATACTAACAAAATAAAACTAACACCGGTTGCCAATCCCCTCATTGGGAAACATCGAACCTGCTACATTGATGAGGCTTTAACGACCTCTGTGAGTCATATTGCCGAATCGATAAACTGTAATCCATCCAGAGCGTTGTACACGATCATTTTAAAGTACATTGAGTTGAATCAAGAAGCCCCCTATCATCGTGAACAATACTTTGCAGGGTTAACGATAACGAATTAGAGTTCTTCAAAGATTAAAAAAGGAAGGTATGGATCCCTCATCATTGAAAGCTCACAAACATCGTTTCAACAATCAGTCCACTTTTAGAATTATTCAAGCGTTCTACAATTGGTCCACTTTTAAGTGTTTGAACTCTCTAATCAGCCTCTTTCAACAATTAGTCCACTTTTAGGGGAAATGATAACCGTGGCTAAATCTCTTCTATTCATTGAGGTTTTGCGCCATAAATGGGGATTTTCAACAATTAGTCCACTTTTAAAACCAGTCAAATTTAGCTACCAAAGACTGATATTTAGTCAAAACTGCCTAAAAAGCCATCAAAAAAGCCGTAATTATTCCCAGAACATTGGTGATTTTTCAAAAGTGTGAATGTCTGATCTAATAACTGGAAATAATGAATATCCCCAAAAAAGACGGAGTCCACTTTTAGGCTTTATAGGGGCTTGCGGGCATTTTCAACAATTGGTCCACTTTTAACGCCCTTCAACTCACACCGATATTTGATTCAACAAACAGTCCACTTTTGAGTTAAAAATAGGCTTTCTACAATTAGTCCACTTTTAGGCCTAAGTTAAGCCTAGACTCAATTGCTCCGATTCGAATACAATAAATCGAACCACATTGATCTTCTTACCGTCTTTTCCTGCGATCTCCATTTCTACTTTCAAGCTGGTATTTTTATTAATGAGGTTAAGTGCTGGGGTAATCACTTTCTTCTTTAAGTCTGCCCAACGCTCATAGCTTCCTTCTATTTCCAAAATCTCTTTGAATTCTGCCACTGAGACTTCCCAAACGCCCTCTTGGCTTCCGGTCTCTATTACCGCTTGGAAGATCTCAAACAATCGAATTGAATGTTGAGTTCTAAGTTGAGTCGCTTGAGCTATTCTATAGGCCGTTTGAGTGGTAACAACATCTTTTATATGCTTTGATACAACACTCGAAAAAACAAGTTTTATCTTTCCTGATTCGTAAACTGCCTTTTCTTGCAACCATCTAATTTTACGAACCTTCCCTTCATCATCAATCTTAATAGAACGATCATAAAGTTTTTCACTTGATGAACTAAGTGCTCTGTATGCCGCACTCATCGAGACATCAAATATTTCAGCAAACTCATGCACACTTAAAAGGATCTCTACCGCATCGCTTTTTAGAGAATCCTTCTTCATATTTGCTTTTTGAATACAGGCTAAAATGAGACGTTGCTCTTCAACCGTTAGTGAGTAACTAGACATAATCAGAGCGTTGTCTTTTACCACTAACCTTTCAGGTTTTAATGTGATGGGTCGTTTAGTTTTTGTCATATCGCTCACCTTTTATAAAGTGACCTCAATTATACAATTAGTCCACTTTTAAGCAATCTTATTTATCAGTTAATGGGTTTCTCTCAATAATCTATTAAATATTGACTTTCCGGCCATATTTTAAGGATTTACTAAGGGGCGAAAAAAGATCGTAGATCAGTCCACTTTTGGCGATCTTGTTATTGATCTAGTTGTATGATCTGTATATCTTTAAAATCAAAATCAGATTTATCAATGACTTAATACAATAAATTGAACTGGAACTTTATTGATTTAAAAAATAAATACTAAAAGACCTAAATAACAGGCAATAAAAAACCCGCTTTGCAGAGCAGGTTTTTTATAAATAAACCACTTGTGAGAGGTGGCGTTTGTATATGGATACAGTATCGATTGTATGCCAGACGCTTTCCTTTTGCAAATTATAAAGTATAAAAAAGGGAAGAGTTTTTGGGCAATGAAACAGCTTAATAAATACTCTAATAATATTAGTTCAATAAATCGTGAGGCGCTTCCTGATCACGATATTTCAAGTCAAACTTGGTCTGTTAAAACTAACCCTCATTCAAATGTTTTTCGTCTATTAAATGAAGCTGCCTATCTACCCTACTGCAGTTACAACAAGCAGGCACAATTAAGACGACCAAGAGAAGTCGCACTTCAATATCCTTATATGCAAGTTAATCGAAAGGATATGGTGAGTTGGCTCGTGTTTGATTTAGATCACACCAATATTTTTGTTTGGGAAGATGAAATGCTTCCAGTACCAAACATGATAGTAAAAAACCCTAAGTCAGGTACTTCGCATCTGTTTTATGCCATTAACCCTGTCTGCACCAGTAAAAACGCTTTGGCACACCCGATTCAATACATGAAGGCCATTGTTGACGCTTTAAAACTTCGATTAGATGCCGATCCCTCTTACTCAGGGCCAGTCGCTAAAACACCAGGACATCCATTTTGGAAAACCATTGAGTTTCATACCAAAACTTATTCTCTTGGTGAGTTAGCAGAATCATTAGAGCTCTCCCCTCTTCCTCCTTGGGCACAGAAAACTATCGAAGATAATTCTCACTCTAGAACATTACAGTTATTCGATCAAACTCGATACTTTGCATATTCAATCGTTCGAAAAGAAAGAAAATTTGGAACCTTTGAATCGTTTTATAAAAAAGTTTCAAACTACGCGAATAGTAAAAATAACTTTAAAGCAATGGGATATTCTTTGAACCTCTCAATTGCTGAGATCAACTCGACAGTTAAATCAATTGCTCGATGGACATGGGATAAATATCACGGCAGTGCGCGTTGCAATATCGGGGTAATGGATCTCGATAAAACATTACCATTAAAACAACGTCAAAAATTATCTGCCATTAGAACAAAAGAATCCGTTACAAGACGCTCTATTTCTAAAATACAACTGGCGTATAAAATTTTAGAGAAAAAAGGAATACCAACAACACAAATAAACCTTGCTAAGCAATCAGGATTAACCAGACAAACTATCGCTAAATATCAAACAATCATACAAAAAGAGAAATCTGAAAAAACAATAAAGTTTTCAAAGTTGATCAAAACAATCAATGTTAAATCTGGTACCTATAAGATAACTAGACCTTGGGTAGATTCTTTTTCAAATGTCGAACTAGATAATTCAATCGGTTTAACTACGAAGTATTTAATTAAACCTGTACCACCTGATTAGTTTTATTTTAATTTATTAGATAGTTTATTTCTATTTAATCTATCAAATTCATAGAATAGGTATATAAGTGTAGTGTATTCACATTTAAGACGCTAAATAAGCTTAAATTCACATTTACCACTTTATTTATCAAAAAGATGAATATACAATCAATTAAAGACAATATAATGAATATATAAGGTGTTTATACATGGAAACTGATCAACAAAATGAGCAGCAAAAAGTATATTTAGAAGAAATGCTCCAAAAAGTTAAGACAGTTGTTACAAATGGCACTACTATTCTTCGCAAAATTCCTCTTCTTGCTAAAAAAGCACAAGAAAACAAGATGGACTCTTCGATTGTAGATTCAATCATAATGAATGAGCGAATTCAACGTCGACGCTTTGGAACCAAACAAGCAGCTGAAATGGCTGGAATTAGTCATACCTTACTTTATGCAGCTGAGAGTGATGGCCGTTTACCTAAGCCTGATATGCGTACTGACACATTAAAAACGACTAGAGCTGGCTATACGATTAATCAAATAAACCACATCAGGGATGTTTTTGGTACTCGACCCGCTAAGCCAGAAGGGAGTAATGCTGCAATTCTCGGTATTATGAATTTAAAAGGTGGAAGTCAAAAGACGACAAACTGTCATTTATTCTCACAATATTTAGCGACTCAAGGCTATAAAGTATTGGTGGTTGATACGGATCCACAAGGATCTTTAAGTTTTTATTATGGAAAGCGTCCTGATCACGATATTAATTATGAAAATACCATAGCACCATTTCTTTTGGAGGATGATGAAACTCTGATGGAGTATGGACACCCTCCTAGAACCTCTCAAAGCCTGCATTACGCTGTTCAAAAGACTTACTGGGAAAATATAGATATCATCCCTAGTTGCCTTCAAAACCTCCATATAGACCTTCTATTGCCTGAAATCATGAGAGAAGGGGACTTGTCGACCTACGATAATATTATGAAACTGAGAAAAGGTTTGTTAGAGGTGAGCAAGGATTATGACTTCGTTATTATCGATGGAACACCCTCATTAAACCTTTCAACACTAAACGTGATTTCAGCGTGTGATATCGTATTTATTCCAACACCAGCCTCAATGCTTGATTATGCGAGTACTGTGCAATTCGTTGCATTGATAGAGGAAACCATTGAAACCTATCAAAATGGTGGCTATTACCCAAATATTCCAGACTTAAGATTCTTTATTACTAAATTTAGCAAAAATAGTTACGCGATATTTATGGCGTCAATTATTCGAAAAGTTTTCGGTATTGAGAGGGGAGACGTGTTAACCAATGAAGCGAAACATTCAGATGAAATTGGTAAGGCCTCAAATAGTATTTATTCGGTGTATGAAATCAATCCGAGTGAAGCTGATAACCGAAAGCGATTAAAAGAGACTATTGAGTCGTTTGATTGCTTGTATGACGAAATGTTAAAAGCGGTCTATGAAACATGTTTTGGAAAGAATGCTGCTGACGATCAACTCAAGAAGATCGACGAAATAATTCAACGAGACGAATTACTGCGAGAAGAGATGTCCGAAAGTGAAATGTCGAAAAAGGAGAGAGTAAATGAAAAATAAAAAAGTAGACAAATATGGACTAAACGACTTGATGGGAGACGATATTGGGGCAGAAGAGAAGCCTGAGCCGGTTCGTAAGAAGCGACCATCTCCCTCAATCTCTGCGTTAACCAGCAATGACTCGCCAGTCTCTCATGTCAAAACAGCGATTGAAAAATCTAAGAAAGCAGAATTAGAGTTGCTGGACACCAAGAAGAAACTAGAAGAAGTAAAGCAAGGTAAAGCGCATATTGATTTAAAAATGCCAATCACGCAGCAAGTGGTGTCATTTGAGCTGCTAGAAATTGACCCTGCTTTGATTGATGTTTCAAAAGAAAATGAAAGGGACCAGTCATTACTCGATGAAGTCTCTCTCAGTGATATCTTGCCTGGCATCGAGAAAATTGGACAATCTGAACCTGGTAAATTGAGACCGAAAAGTAATGGCCGATTTGAGCTGGTCGATGGTTCTCGACGATTAGCCTGTGCAAGAATTTTAAAAAGAAAATACAAAGCGCTCGTTGGCGATATTCCAGATGCTGATGTTCGAGCATTGTCGGACATTGATAATCAGTACAAAGAAGTTAGCCCGTATGAAAAAGCAAAATTTTACCAAGGCCTTATTAATCGAAAAGAATATGAAAATTGGTCTCAGTTAGCGGCAGCAAAAAATATAAGTACTTCACAAATGAGTCGTTTTAAAGCGTGTTCAACTTTAGATGAAAAGTTTGTCAGAGTATTTTTGAGTCCCTCAGATATGCCTCTTTCATATGGTGAAACTGTTTCAAAGTTGATGAAAGGAAATCGAACTGGTTTGACAAAAAAAGTCGAAGAGTTGATAAAACTTAGAAATAAAACTAACCGTTCTGAAATGGAAAATAAGCGTCTAGAGCCTGAAGAAATTATCAAAGAATTACGTAAAAGCTCAAAGGAAAAGAGGGGGCTAAAAACGCCAAAAATCAAAGAGCCAATCAAGTATTTTAGTAAGGATAAAAAGACCTCTTTAAAGCATTCGTTATCAAGTAAAGGAACGACAAAATTTGAAATTGAAGGTGCTAATGAAGCGGATTTAAATGCACTAGTTTCAGAGATAGTTAGTCGTTTAAAACTACAAAAATAGCATGAATTCCCGAGCCGGGAAACCCGCTCTTTCTCCCCTTGTTTACTAGTCATTTTCCGTCGCCAGCCACTCCCTAAATACGCAAAATACCCATAGATTCCCGGGCCGGGAATTGGCTGGTTTTTCCCCTTAAAACGGCATTATATTTCAGATAACGCCACCATAAGCCATTGTTATGTAAAGAATTATATGGTTTTAGGGCATGCTGCGATTAAAGCTGTGATAGGTAGAGAAAACGGAAAAACTTTCCTTTTTTTCTGGGGAGATTTATAGCTTGTAGAGTGAGCTAGGCGACAGTTATAAAGGTGTCCTGAGAGCGGAAAAAGGAGAAAAGTTTTCCTTATTTTTCACTAGTAATATTCATCAGATTTGTATCCTAGTTTATTGGCAATATCTTCTAAATTCTCATAGGAATAAAAGGGCAAAGTTAGAGAGCCTACTTTCTTATTTGGGTCGTATTTTATCTTGATAGCGTAACCTAATTGGAGTGCCATTTCTCTTTCATAACGGTCGATGTCGGCACTGTTTTCCTCTCGTCTTTTTGCTAAGGATTCGATATGTCTCACCGAGAGTTTTTTCGACAAAATGTCTCGCAAAATTGAGTCTCGCTCTGACTCATTATATTTTACGATCGCCCGTATATGACCCAATGAAATTTGGTTTGAGTTTTTATCCCACAGCTCTAATTCATCATCAGTTAGTTTAAGACCGGCGGTTTTGAATTGGCTCACGGTGTAATTATTCTTGATCCCTAAAGCATCTCTGATCTGTTTATTGGAGTAGTATTTACTGAGGTAAGCTATCGTGAATGCTTTGTGAGCATCGGATAATTCCTCGCAGTAATATTTAATGGCATCGAACTCATCCAATAGGATTGGTAGACTCATGCTTTCCTCCAGATATATTGTCACGTGACAATATACACCATTCTATGTTGTCACGTGACAATATTTTGATGAATTACCCAAGTTATTTGTGAGTTACTTTCTATTTAAATAAATAAAGTGTTGGTTTTTATTGACACTTTAGTTTTAAAGCGTTAGTTTATCCCAACACTTTGATAGGGGATTGACATGAATATTGCAGCTACACGATATACAGAAGAGTGCACCAGGCTAGTATCAGCGCTCTTATTGGACGTAATTGACAACTCTAGGCAGGGAGACATTTCACTTGCTGAGTCTATAGGTCTAGATATAGACACCATAAACATGCTTTATAAATTAAAACCAGAACAACTCCATTCATTGTCGAAGACCTATATTAAGTCGAAGGTTAGCTCAGCTGCTTTTGGTATCGACGCGTCTACAATCAGCAATATTATCAATGTGGCAGCGGATGAGAGTGAGATGCTGGATATTTTAGATCAATACATTATTCATGGAGCGAGTAAGCTAATGATTGAAAAGTTCTTTGGTGTTCGCTCGACCCAATTCGCAACTCGAAAACGCATATTGGGCGTCACAACGAATAATAAAGGCAGAAAGAAATATATCTCAGATAATGAAAAAAGAGATATTTACAATGCTTTCACCGAGACTGATGAGCAAGATGAAAGAAGGCGTTATCTTCAAGTAGCACTTAAAACTAACCAATCACTTCACAATGTTTACGTCACTATACAAGAAATCCAAGATATTCAATTACACCAAAGAGCGACTGCCGCGAAACTCCACACGCTGAAAGGATCGCGAAAGTCTCCGCTAAACCCCCAATCTAACCAAACTAAAAGATACGCTTAAGGAGGAATGATGAGCGATAATAAAATGAGTAGCATCAAAGCGAAGGACGATATAACGATAGAGTTATCTACTCGCTCAGCCGTTCGTCTATTCAAAGGTAGAGAGAAAACGTCTAAACGCCATGGGATCATGGGTATACCGGGGTTTTGTAAGTTACTCAAAGGTATGGAAAGCGCGATCGCCCAGGATGATCCTTACGCTGATTATTACTTCAAGGTAATCGATGACGCTATTGAAGAGCTATCCTTTGATTTAGATATTCAGCTAAAAGAGCTACTCGAATTCATCGAAAGCAACACTCCTTCGGCAATGAACATTCCTGATTCGATTAATAGTAGTCCTGTGGTAATGCCTATAAAGTTTGCCTCCAAAATGTCGTTTAAAATCATCTACCAATTGCTCAAAGCGGACAAAATTTTGCTCAATGTACTGCGTGCTAATCATGTTGGCATGCTGTCGAACGAAGAGAAGTTTCAAATGATCGCATTTACTGAACGGAAAGTTAGAGGGGTAATACATAAGATATTTTCGTATAAATATATGGGAGTAACTAGAGATGATTTAGCCGCAAATAATCAAAAAGCACTCCAAGCAATTAAGGCCATGGGTGAACTAGAGGCTGGCTATCTCGAAGGTAGTGAGCGATCTAGCCACGCGCCCAGCTTGCCATCAAGAAGATTACAGTTATTGAAAAGCACGACAACTGAAGCCTCAGATATTGCTTACGACGGTGTAATCGAGGAGCTATTAAATGATGGAGAAGCGCTCGAAAAAGCTGTTTAGCCAATTTGAGTTATCCACGAAAGGTGCAGAAGCGCCTTTTTTTATGTCTGTTCAATAAAATATAGGGTTTTGCAGAGAGTCTTACTTGGTACAGGAAAGCTTCGATATTGGTACATGTTCAACATGAACTTGGTACGAATAGCGGGGGATCGATGGTACGGGCTGTCTTAAGAAATTGGTACGCACTGATGATATATTCGAATTCTCCTTTAAATTTAAATTTAATAATACCTTTTAAGGATAATAAGGAGAGTGCTAGAAAATTGTATTTAGGCGAGTTGATACAATTTAAGGAAAGTTTAGATTTTCGAGTAAGTGAGCTCAAAACAAAACTTGTTGATAGGTTTGGCTCTGAACTCAAGATTTCGATTGCTGCTAGATCCGATGGTGGTGTGAAAAGGTACTATTGGAGGTTTACCAGTAAGCTGAAGAAAAGAACGTTCAACAGGCTATGTGATCATCAAGTTCAAGCTTATTTGTTTTCCGAGTTTGATAGAGCAGCCATCCTTAGCTTGAAAGAAATCGAAGAGGAATTGATTTATATAAATGGGAATATGAAAATAGCCAAGAGCATCGAATCAACTATTATCAAGTTTGACGAAGAGGTTGCTGAATTGATAGAGATGAAGGTACCACGGAAATAGATTAATGACCGATGCTATTTGCTGTGCAAAGAACGTTCATCATGTGCCACTATAAATTAAATATCCAAAATGCCAGCTAGTCCTCCTTTAAAATAAATGGCGAGTTGAGTCTATGCTTGGCTCATAGGGTTGAATCGGAGATTTTTCTCCACTGAGCTGTATTAGCACAGATTAATTGTAGTAGCTCAGACTTGATCTGATAGTTGCCCGTTTATCTGCGGTGTCTTAGTGAGCTCATGGTAGCTAACGCGATATACCGGCTTAAAGCCGGCCATGAAGGATTTCTCGTTCTTTGAAATGGGCTAGTTTGATTACCGAGCGGCAGTTTCCCTTGGTAATCAAACTACTACATCTAATCGATTGATTTTATAGAAGTGGCACAGATATTTTGAACGGCCTCAACCGTTCTTCCGAACTTATTCCGCCTCTATCTGTTTGCGTAGCTCTATCATCTCTGGTGTATCAGGGAATTCTGTATAGAGCCTTTCATCGAATACTATGCCTTGGAATTTCAATGATTGGATAAGGTCTTTAGCACGCTCTGTGCAGTACAAATCTAGACAACCTTGATAAGGAGTTTTGAAGAATAGGTTATCACCAACGCTTTCCTTCAAGAACATCATTTTGTTTTCTTCTGGATTACTCTGAGCCTCATCTACTTCAGCAACGGTTAAGCAATTAAAAATATAGTGAGGGTCTTTATCGTCTTCAATTTGAATCGGTAAGAACTCTCCAAAAGGTTTCATCAAGTCTTCTAAGTATCTGTGCGTTTTTGGTGAGAGCACGAGTGAAGCATCTATCCATTTGGTGATGTCAGGGATTAAATTCTCTTCACCTTCAATTTTGTGCCATCCAGTTTTTCTAAGCTGCCAGTGCTCCTTTAATGATGTGTTCCTTAAGCTAAATTTAAGTATGTCTACTTCGTCGATATCAGAAGGAAAGAAATCAAGAATATCAGTCGATATAAGGTCAAGTTCCTGATACTTGATACCATCGTTTCTCATAGCGTATATCTTCATGACTTCTTTCTAGCCTCAGGAGGTAAGTTGTTTTGTTGCAACATCAAACCAATAAGTTTTAACTCTGTTCTTATCGCTTGCTCATTCGGCTTCATCGTTAACTTCCTATTGATGAATATTTCATAACCATGCGTATGATATTGTTTATGGCCTAATGATTCAGGCATATTCCAGTGTGGAGTATGAGCCTTCTTTTGAGGAAGGTAAACCCCATTGTCTGGGTCGTTAATGCCTATGCTATTAACATGAAGATGAACTCTTGTTTGGTAGTTAATTCGATGCTTACCTTTGCCGGGCACAATGTGGTGTGCTGTACTTCTAGAATCAGGCTTGGGTTTATGAGCTGCTAACATCAAGAATTCTAGTGTATCCGTTGGGTGATGTTCTTCCTTTTGTAGTTCTGACGCCTTACTCGCTCTTGCTCTATCTCTGTATTCTACCAGTTGAGCTTCAGCATCAGCCAAAGCGAGCGCTTGCAATCTTTGGTGTTCAAGTCCCGCCTTTATAGATTTAACTTCAGCAGCTCGTTGCTCCCTCACATCAGGTGGAGCATTCTCTAAAGCATTTTTAGCTTTGTAATAACTCTCGGCTTGTTGTTGGTAAGCATCGAGAATCCTATCTAAATGGGTCATTTCAGCGTAATGCTGACCAACCATTTTTCCATTAACAATTCGTTTAGTCATGTTTAATTTCCCTATGCATACAGCGACATGATTAGTTCAACCAAGTCATGGAACTCTAGCATGCGTATTACGAGGGCTCAATATGAGTAGAAGGGTAAATAGAATAGCATCACACTTTGCTTGGAATATATCAACAATGACTCACTCATATCTCATCTGAGTTTTACTCTTGTTTTTCAGGTACTTGTTAAAAACCCGCTCATCTTTGTTTGTATATCACCCAAAAAACTTACAGCAACTGCAAAAAACAGGATAGAAAGTACCAATATTAATATACCAATCGGAATGAATCTAAGGCTCGTCAGGGCTGGAAGACAAAGCTTACCCAAACCACTAGTTTTGACAAATATTCAATAAGGTGTAAACTTAATTGTAATTCTACAGCTCCTGGCTCATCTGCAAACAATGTTTGCTACTTCTCTACTTTGGCTAAATTCTTCAAGCCATCTTTATAATTGTTTTAGCGTAACCAATTTTCACTCATTGAGAAGGCTTAACTTAGTGTATCTTGGTATATTAAGTTAAGCGTTCACACATTCCTCCACAACACTAAAAGCTCTATTAGTATTTTAAGAAAACGATGAATTACAGAGTGCCGTTTGTGTGACGAAGTCATGCAAGGTGTTAACTATAAGTTGCACTAAATAAATAGAGGGAGTGGTCTGGAACCCTCAGATAAGACCAAACTATACAAGTGGTACGCGCTGTACCTACAAAAAAAAGCTCACTTATGTGGGCTTTTTTTTGCCCGAAAAATGGGTTCATGCCGATGACCCAAAAACCAATCAATGTCATATAGAGAGGGTATAGACTATTTCAAAAATTACGAGGTAGGAAATATGAAAAAACTTATAGCCGCAATTTGTGTACTTATAACGACAATGGCTGGTGCCGAATCAGACGAATCAATAAAGGTTGGACGATATAGCTATGTGAAGAACATTCCTCCCCAAGCGCAGCTATATCCATTGCGAGTGACTATCAAAACCAGAATCCCCCAAGGAATTAAATCTGTCGAAGGGGCTATCAAATATTTGCTAATGCGCTCCGGTTATACGTTGTTGGAAAAAAAGCATATGAGTGAAGAAGCGAAAACGCTGATGGAATTAGAGCTTCCTCAAATTCATCGTTCTTTGGGGCCAATGACATTGGATGTTGCGTTGAGAGCTTTAAGTGGAAGTGCCTATGAACTGGTTGTTGACCCTGTGCATAGGAAGGTTACTTATGAGTTAACGTCTCGAATTGAAAAGGTGATGCAATGAGCAACGATAATGCGGTAGCAGAAAAAGCTGAACACACAAATCCTGAGCCTGTGAAAGTAAAAAAAGGCAAAACAAAAAAGCTAGGTGATTCGTTGGTTCAAAACATTAGTGGCGCTAAGAAGGTTAAATCACCCTCTAGTGATTTTGATACCCACGAAGAATTTGATTTGCTGAGCTCAGGTCTGGAAGAGCCAATTAAAATTACCAAATCGAAAGCAAAAAAAGTAAAAATCAACAAGCCTAAAAAGTCAGTATCAATTATTGGCATTTTAGGGTTCTTGATTGCTTCAGCTGCGTTAGTTGGAGCCTACTTAAATCATGGTTCAGTGAATAGTTTCAAGGAGCAGTTTACAGATTCACTGGATAGCAACACATCACTGGTAGGCAATCTAAGCTCAAGACTCGATGAAATGACGGCCGAAGCGGCTAAGTATAAGCGAGTAGCGGAAGCCAATCGTTTGGAAATAGAGGCGCTCAGTCAATACAAAGAAAGGATCGAAGCGGTTGACCAAACGATAGCCAGTATCAAAAAAGATTTCGCAAAGCTTGGAGGCGATATCGGCTCTCATGGAGTAAAAATTAAAGAGAACAACGAAAGAATCATGAAAATCCAAGATTCTTTAAGAAAACGCCCCAAGCCAGCTCAAAAAAAATCTAGCCCTGTAGTAAGGCGTCAAACCGACAAAGTATACCAACTAGAAGATGCAACCTTGGTATCAATCGATTCTTGGGGATCAGCCATTAATGCTGTTCTGCGAGAGGGAGGAACTTGGGTTCCTCTTAGTATCGGTGAAATGTATCAAGGCTGGCGGTTTGTTGGTAGTCAAAATAATCAAGCGCATTTCGTAAAGGGTAAGAAAACCATCAAACTATCGATAAAGGAGTAGGACGGTGGAAATTGTGTATGTATTTTTTCTACTGCTAGGAATTGAAGCAGTGACCGATGATGACACTGGTGAACAGCCAGAACCAAAGCAAATAGCTCAGGTTGAGGAAGGCAAACAGGAGCAGAGAGACTTTGTTTTTAATTTGGGTAACTATTATCAGAGCAAATTTGGATATTACATAAGCAACCTCTCAGATAAGCCGTGTGAAAGAAAACCAATATTGATTGCTGATTTGACATTGCCAGCGGATGAAGTACTGAAAGTAAACCAAATAGAGTTGGGGTGTATCAATGGTTAAGCACATAGCAATAGTTTTAGTCTTGGCTTACTCGCTCAATATCATGGCGGAAAACAAAAATTCGACTCGTAAAGATACGGTGGGGGAAGACTCATTGCGCTCAGGAGTCAGCGACAAATTGACCGATTACGAAAAGGACTTAGCTAAGCAGTGGATGTTAAAAGAATCAGATTGGGTTAAATATAAGAAGCTAATGGATGGGCCTAGGGGGATTTGGTCTCCTGGATTAGATCCAATTACTGCGCTTGGTGTTTCCGAAACTAATGAATCTGAAAGAAAACGATATGCCGATATTTGGATGAAGGTGGAGACCCGTAAAGTAGAGCTAGAGCTAGCTTTTGAGGTAGAGCGAATGGCAGCCGCTAAACGGTTACATGGCGACGCCAAGTTAGTGAAAAATGATGATTGGATAGAAGAGTGGAGAAGAAATAATACGCGAGTCAAAACCAAGATATCAGCTTTTGTGGAAGATTCTTGTATAGATGATTGTAAGAACTTCTACCGACAGTTAAGTGACTCTGTGGGAGATAACGCAGTCCTTGATATTTACTTTGCGCCGGGAGCGACCGCTGAGAGTGCCGGTAAGTGGGCTGAAAGCATGAACATCGATCCAGCAATCGTTAAAACGAGAAAGATCACTTTGAATTTTGATCAAGGCACATCAGATGTCATGGACGTTGACCTAGCCAAATTGCCACAAGTAAGAGTCCTAAATGTGGATACGGGCGAGGTTTCTGAGACATTTATAAAATGATCCATAGAGGCTTCCCTTTTCTGTTACTGGTCTTTTGTTGGAATACATATGCCGCAAATTATGTCACTGAACCGCCGCCTCTTTACCAAAAAATTGCATCAGAAAATAAGGTACCCGCTAAATTATTCTACGCAATTATTCTAAATGAATCGCGCTCTATCGTCAGCTTGAAAGAATCGAAAAGCCTTTTGCCTTGGCCGTGGACTGTTAACCACCGTGGGCAAGGGTATTACTTTGAAACCAGAGAGGCGGCCTATCGATACATCAAACCTTATATCGAACGGGGAGAAAGTTTAGGCATCGGGTTAGGCCAAATAGAGTGGAAATGGCATAAAGATAAATTCGATAGTCTATGGGATGTTTTAGATCCTCATAAAAACCTATCAGTGTCAGCCAAAATTTTAAGAAGACAATATGAGCGTTCGGAGTGCTCTACTTGGAAGCTAGCAATTGGGTGTTATCACCGACCAGCACAAGGTGATAAAGATAAAGCCATCGCAAAGGTTTATACAAACAAGGTGTTAAGAATATGGAAAAGTTTAATCTAACAAAGATGATTTTAGTATTGGGTATTTTGACGCAAGCTAATTTGGCAAGCGCTGATATTCATAACACTGAAAGCAATGAAATGGGACTGAAGCAAACAAGAGTCATCCACAATGGACAGGGAAAACCAACCACAGCCTATATTTCAAAGATAAAAATTGGTGGCAGTGGTAATGCTCTCAATAAAAGTAAATTTCCGGTAGTGACCAAAGAGCTCTCTGTCGGCAGAGTGGGAAAGGGGGAGGCCGCGAATGTTCGTTATGAAGTGGCAGTCAGACCTTTATTTATCATTGGTTATGACGCTACTTCGGTAGAGTGGTTGCAATCAAATGCGGAAAGATTAAAGGAGAAAAATGCCGTCGGGTATGTCGCAAACGTTGAAACAGAAGAGCAGTTGGATCACTTGAATACGATCTTAGACAACAAGGTATTGTTGCTTGCAATGAATGCCAGCGATATAGCTAACAAGCTTAATATCAAGCACTACCCCTTTTATATGGACAGAAACGGAATTCTGCGATGAGTGGGAAATATACCATGGAGGTCATGTTAAGACCGCCGGTAGAAATTTGGTCGGGTGTGATTGCGATATCCGCCGGGATAGTTTGCTTTGCTTCTCCAACAACATTAATGATGTCTCCGAGTGTTGCTTACACTTCTGCCGCCATATTAGCCTCACTAGCATTCTTAAGGTTTAAGCAAGGATTAAAAATTGTAAAGTATCAACGAAACCTAAAAAGGCTACCCAGGTATGCGCTTAAAACGAAGCAAATACCGCTTTATCATAATTATCTGTTTTTAGGTAAAGGGTTTAAGTGGACTCAAGCTCATACCCAACGTATTAAAGATACTTTATCTCCAAGTGCGAGAAGATATGTAGAGCCTTCGAAGGTTTATACTAAAGTAAGAGAATTAGAGCGTGCCATTGAGGGAACATGGCTAGAATTTATCGCTGATGTTACGCAAATCGATCATGTTCTTAATCCATTGAGACCACTACCGCCCATCGGTGGCAATCCTGCAATCCATGCAATCGAAGTCGATGAAGTTGATGTACTCTTGCCAATGTATGAACGCGTTGGACACACACTGGTTCTTGGGACTACTCGAGTCGGAAAGTCTCGCTTAGCAGAGATTTTAATCGAACAAGATATTCAAAGAAATGATGGCCCCGTCATCCTATTAGATCCTAAGTCAGATGCAGGCTTATTAACGAGGATGTACACCTCTGCTAAAGCTCAGGGGAGAGAAGATGATTTTTATGTTTTTCATCTTGGCTTTCCAGAGATATCTGCTCGTTATAATGCGATCGGTAATTTCTCTCGAATTACAGAAGTCGCCGGTAGAATTTCAAATCAGTTAACCGGGGAAGGTAATAGCGCCGCATTTAAAGAATTTGCATGGCGGTTTATTAACATCGTCGCAAGGGCATTGGTCTCCCTGGGAGAACAGCCCGATTACAATAACATCCTGCGTTACGTGACAGACATTGAGCCATTATTCGAAAGGTATGTTGAATGGTGGATCCCGAGAAATACATCATCTGAAGAGCCGTGGATGGAAGACATTAATGATCTGACTAGAGAGGCGGAAGCTCAGTATAAAAAGAACCCTCGATTTGCAAAACATACTACTCCAAAAGTAGAAGCCTTACGAAATTACTTAGAGCATCGGAGAGTTAAAGACCCGATTGTTCTTGGGTTGCTATCTGCATTACGTTACGACAAAACTTATTTTGATAAATTAGTTGCTTCGCTTTTGCCGCTCCTTGAAAAATTAACGACTGGAAAAATTGGTGAGTTAGTCGCCCCTGATTATTTTAATAGTACCGATGACCGAGCGATATTTGACTGGACGCAGATTATCAGAAAAAAAGCCATTGTCTATGTTGGACTTGATGCGATGTCTGATACGGAAGTCGCAAGCGCTGTTGGCAACTCAATGTTTAGCGATTTAGTTTCTACTGCTGGTCAAATCTATAAACACGGATTTGAACATGGAATGCTAGATGGTAGAAAGAACGCTATGCCTAAAATCAGTCTTCACGCTGATGAGTTTGAAGGGTTAATGGGGGAGGAGTTTCTTCCTATGGTTAATAAAGCTGGTGGTGCCGGTATGCAAGTAACGGCTTACACGCAAGCGAGAGGTGACATCGAAGCTAGAATGGGAAATGCTGCAAAGGCTCGTCAGATAGAAGGCAACTTCAACAACTTAATCATGATGCGAGTTAAAGAAAAGGACACAGCAGAGCTTTTAACCTCACAACTACCGGAAGTGGAGATCTCACAAAAGATGACGGTTTCTGGAGCCTCAGATTCTTCGGATACTGAAAATAGTATTGATTTCACGACTAACACTCAAGATAGGATCTCTGCACTTCGAGTACCGATGTTAGAGACTAGCCATGTTACTTCACTGCCTAAGGGGCAAGCATTCGCTCTATTGGAGGGCGGGCATCTTTGGAAAATTAGAATGCCACTACCGGTCTTAGACAAGCATGAAAATCTGCCAAAGAGTATGCAAGTTTTAACCGAAGAGATGCAAAAAAATTATCAAACATCTGAAGCTTGGTGGGAGTAAAGAATGGCTGAAGAAGCACCGGTAAAAGACAGACCTGCAAAACAAGGTACGATTGGCAAGACGCTCAGCTTTATATTTAGAGTGTTGGGAGTGCTGTTGTTCTCTGCTGCGATGTCCATAATTATTGAATGGCTTGGAATGTCATTTTATTACCCGGAAGAAGGCTACCGTCATGCAGAAAACATGATGTACAAAGAGGTAGAGTATTTCTCTGGAGTCGATCACTCTAAAGCCTATTCACACGTTGGAGTAGGCAATTTAAATGAGAGCTCAGTCGATAAAGCGGACAGCTTTGTTAAATCAGTCATGAGTTTCTTTCTTGCAGAAGATGGTGTACTGATAAGTTTAAGTGAGTCCACAGTCATCAATGCCGATGACGGGGACATCATAAAAGCCACCAAACGATTTCTGGCCGATATTTATGATTATTTGGTGGCTGCGATGTTTATCCTAGTGATGTTTTTTATTAGGCTGGCGATCCTCTTTTTATCGTTGCCGGCATTTATACTATTTGGTGTTGTCGGCGTATCGGATGGGTTGATGCAAAGAGACTTAAGACGATGGTGCGGTGGCAATGAGTCGGCGTTTATTTATCATTGGGCAAAAAGATTTGCGGTGCCGGTACTCGTCATTGGGTGGATCTTATATTTAGCGATACCAACGAGCATTCATCCTAACTATATCATTACGCCATTCGCTGTTTTGTTTGGCTTAGTGCTCATGGTCATGTCCAGTAAGTTCAAAAAGTATCTGTAAAGTAAACTATCAAATTAGGAAATTATTGTGAACAGACTAAGCACACAGCAAGTAGACGATGTATTTGAAAGACTACAAAACGGCTTATCGAATGAAAAAGCTGCAAGGCATCTAGTGAATGTTAGGCCATCTGATCAATATGAATTGGAAAGTATGACATGGCGCTATCGATTACGCGGTTTTATTGAAGGCTTGACTGTGGCGGAGCTGATAGCGTCGCCGGTAAAAGAGTATGTAAACCAAATACTATTCGGATACAAGGGAACTACCCAAGAGGGCGCAAGACCAGGAAAGAAATATAAGTACAGCGTAGACATATTAACGGAACAAGCAAATATCTTTGAATTTAATGTACCGGCAATGAATCCATACGATGCTTACTACCAATTGACAAAGCGCATAGCGTATAAATCGATACCGGGTATTGAACTCGTCAAAGTCTATTCCGGATTTCATTCAGTCAGGTTGCCAGATAGTCAGCCCTTAAAAGTATTCGCAAAGGACGAATTGATATACGTCACGCTTCTTTAGAGCGATTAGCGTCGATAACTGTTATTTTTAATCGAACTCAGAGTTTTAGACTCTCACCTAATTAATAGAATTAATAAAATCATGAACATCCCTTTTGCCGCCGTAGTGCGGCTTTTTTTTGCCTTTTAAAAGGTTGAGATGCATGACCTAAAAAAGCACCTTTCGATTTAAGTCTTTGGTTAAATGAATTCGAATCAAACGAGGTGAAGATTATGAAGCAACTAACAATTATTTTACTTTTGGTAAGCGGTTATTTACTCGATACAAACTTTGCTCAGGCTGATGTCTGGTCAGAGCGAGAAGCTTTAGCAAAAGTAAATAAAGAGCTTGAGTCACTTAAAGCACTAGTTAATGCCGCTAAATCGCAGAGTCAACCAGAGTTACGCACAACGCTTGATTACGACGATTTACTAAGTGATATAGACAAGATCCGAAATGGTATTTCTACGCATTTGGAAAATCGAATGGAGCCCGTAGTTCCGACAAAAATTGATGCTCTTAAAGCGCAATATACGGAGCATCATTAATGACACCATCACAAGAAACAGCGTTTGCTGACGGAGGAGGTGGCAATCTGTTTTCAGCCGCAAACCTCTTGGAAGCAATTGCATCAATCGGAGCAACGGCAATTATTATTTACGTTGCTTGGTTGGCTTATGCATCTTATTCAGAGTATGGCGAAGGGACTATCAGTGCTGGAGAAATGATCTGGGTATGGTTCAGAGGTGTTTTTATGATGATGGTTATATTGTATTTATTAATAAACTAACAAGGACCAACCTATGAAATATTTAAGAAGTGTTAAGAAAAAGTTTGGGGCGTTAAGAGCGATGTTCTTGGCGGGTTCAGTCATGGTTGCTAACTCGGCAAGTGCTGCTTTACCTGATACTGCTGATCCAACTAATGCTGCTGCTGATGGTGATTACATTGGATTAATCAAAGGTTATGCCTTTGATATCTTTATTGTGATTGGACTGGTACTAAGTACTTTGGCGTTTATTGTCGTTTCAAAGAATATGATTGCGACATACAACGAAATTGGTGCAGGTAAGAAAACTTGGGGTGACATGGGCATGCACGGTGGCATGGGCGTGTTGCTATTAGTATTCACCGTTTACTTGCTAACAGAAGCTGCAGGCGTAATGTTCTAGTGAGCGATATCGACGGTATGAAAGGTCGAGAGATCGAGTTTATACCTGACAGGCTCATTGAAGAGCCTGTCGTCTTTAGGGGGATGACTGATACCGAAGTTGTCTCCTTAACCGTCATCTCAATATTGGTTTGGGTGCCAGTGTGTGTGCTTTTACTAATGCCATTTGAAATGGCCTTGTTTGGAGTCGGTGCAGGATTTGGTATGGCGATATTAACGTTACTTATCGCTGGTGGCCGGTTGCAAAGTTTAAAACGGCGAATGCCTGATGGTTTGCATATCGTTTTTTTGAAGAAGTATTTACAAACGAAAACGCCACTGAATTTCGGTTACATCGATACAAGTCAACGGTGGGACATCCGGAGAGTAAGGGTCATCACCAAAATAAATACGCAGGAAGAAGATGAGTAGAATTAGAAAGGCCTTGGATTCGAACAAATCCCATATAACGACATTGAGGGCAGTCATTGTTGTACTCGTCCTTTCTTTATTCTTTACTATTTCTGGATGGAAAGCCGCCCCGGAGCACATCAAAATTGATATTCCGCCCGAGTTGAGAACTGGCTCTACACGTGGCATATCCGAGCGACATCCCTTTAACATTTATTCGTTCGGCTTATACATCTTTCAGCAGCTAAACAACTGGCCTGTAAAAGGTTTGGACGATTATAAGAAACAGATCCATAACCTAAGCTGCTACTTTACCCCTCGATTCAAGGGAGAGCTCGAGAGAGATTTCTCTAAAAGATTAAAACAGCATGAGCTAAACCGAACGAGAGCCATGCAAGAAATCCCAGGGCAACCTTATCAACCGGAAAGGATCTACAAAGAGTCGGGTGATTCTTGGGTGGCTTATTACGATGTGAACATAAAAGAAACTTTCAGAGCTGAAATCATCAAAGATATCTTCGTAAGATATCCAATAAGAGTTGTTCGCTGGGATGTTGATCCAGAGTGTAATCTTTGGGGATTAGCGCTCGATGGCTATTACGAAGAACCAACACGACTAGAGTTACAAGAAGAAGTCACAACTGAAGTAGGAGCAAAATAATGGAGCGTTTCATTTTAGTGGTGTTGGCCCTATTGACCATGTCTTTCTCTTTAATATCACATTCAACACAGATTATTCATTACGATAAAAAACCAGTCACCATTCAGTTGCATAAAGGCCAAGAAAGAACGATCCACTTTGGTGACCATGTTTCTGTCGGGGTAACGAAGGGTATGAAGCAAAAGAACTTATTCCGAGTTCAATCGGCTCAAGGCTCTCTTCACTTGAGAACAAATGATGTGTTCGATAAGCAAAGAGTACAAGTAAAACGTCTGAGTGATAACCATGTGATCCTTCTCGACTTAATATCAAGTGACTCAAATAAGCCTTTAGAGGATGTAAAGATCATTATGCCCTTTGAGAATAAAGTTGAATCAATTGATGGTGCTGAGATGGCAACGGAACCTCAGCATGTTCAAGTGATTACACCGGTACACTTAACCAGATATGCAGCGCAAAAATTATATGGGCCAGCTCGGTTACAAACTCAAGAAAAAGGCATCACATCGACACCGTTGGGAGTGAAGGGAGCAGTTAAGTTATTTAAAGGTAAAAACAAACTTAATACTTATTCTACACCGCTGATAGCTTACCAAGGAGGCGGGTATTACATTACGGCCTTACATATAAAAAATACCAAGCCAGAAAAAGTTAAGTTAAGTTATTTAGATCTCAACTTACCTTTTACTCATGCCACCTTTCAGCACCATTCATTGATGCCAAAAGGAGACGTTGGTGATAGCACTGTACTGTATTTAGTCAGTGATAAACCAATGAAAGAGACGCTCTACCCATGGTCATATTTCACAGAATTAAAAGCAGAGCAGGCCGCGATGATGAGGAACAGTCAATGATGAAGTCAAATATAATTATTAAGGTAGTCGCTGCGATAGCTATTTTGTTAGTGATAATGATTGTGATGAAATCGGGTAAAAAAAATGCGGTTCCCGTTAGTGCGGACTTGTCTTCGATAGAGTCAGGGCCAGCGAAAGCCGACAACGGTCTTTCACAAAATCGATTCGATTCAGAAACGTTAGAAAAAGAACATGGAGTCGATGTTGATAGTCCGCTAGAGACAATGAGAACACTTACCAATGAAATGTTAGTGATGCGTCAAGCTTCCCAGAAACTCCAAGACGAAAATAAAGAGTTAAAGATGGAAATTGATAAGCTGCTTAAAATGGAATCAAGCATTAGTAATCGTGTGAATACCAATCTCAAGAAAGCAGAGAGGAACGTTGAAAGAAAGCAAAAGGAATTAGAGAGTGACCAGAATGCATCCAAGACCATGCTGGTAAAACTTCAGAACAAACTGGCTGAATATACAGATGATGGATTGGTTAAGAAAAAGCGAGTGAAAGGAAAGAGCGGTGCGGGAGGCTATAAAATCGGTGAAGCAGGTATGCCGGATGGTCTTGGCTATGATGAAAATGGTTTACCAATCGATTACAACGAAGTGGAATGGATCACGCCGGTTGATGTGAAGCTGGATAATAAAAAAGGCACGATGAGTTTACCTAAATTATTTGATAGAGCAACCGAGTCAGTTCCACTAATTCCTGGGAAGGATAAAAAGAAGAAAAAAGCGCCGCTGATCAAAGCCTATACGATCCCTCAAAATGCAACCCTACTAGGGTCGGTTTCTATGACCGCATTACTCGGCAGAATCCCAGTCGGTGGTTCAATACAAGATCCTTATCCCTTTAAGATTTTAGTGGGTGAAGAGAATCTCGCGTCCAATGGAATCAATATACCCAATGTTACGGGCATTAAAATGACCGGTGTCGCCTCTGGCGATTGGACTTTAAGTTGTGTGAGCGGAAAAATCTACAGTATGACATTTACCTTTAGGGATGGAACGATACGAACAGTACCGGAGCCAGGGAAGAAAGTCAGTGAGCCGATTGCTTGGATGTCAGATGCGAATGGTATCCCTTGCGTGACAGGACAAAGAATTACAAATGCGGTGAGCTATCTAAGTTCTCGTGTCGGTCTGAGTGCTGCTTCTGGGTACGCCAGTGCAACCGCAGCCGCAGAAGTGACCAACAGTGTGAATAACGCTGGCAATTCACAGTCGATTTTGACGGGTGACCCAAGTACCTATGCGAAAAATATTGCTATAGGTGATGGGTTAGATGAAGTGACCGATTGGTTAGATGAAAGACAAGCGAGTTCATTTGATGCGATTTATGTACCACCTGGAACATCGCTTGTTATCCATACTGTAAACGAATTAAAAATTGACTATGACCCTGAAGGAAGAAAGGTAAACCACTATGCAACTAAAATCCGTAGGACTGAGCATCATATTGACTAGCTTATTGGCAGCTTGCTCTTCGAAAGATGCCATGCTTCCAGTACCCGATCAAAATATGAAAGCCGTATATAACCAGCACATGAATGGTGTTGGCGATGGAAAGTTATTAGATAAGCGTTCTTTGATACGACGCGATATGACCGACAATGATGTCGAACTGTCAGATTACGTACGGACAGAAAAAAATCAATTGCAAGCCAAGTTCAAACGCATTCCTAATCCAACCATGTACATGTTCGTGGCACCTCATTTAGCGTCAGATACTCAAGTTCCTATTCCAGGTTATTTGACTGAATTTAAGATGTGGGACAAAGAACATTACGCATTACCCGGCGAAGTAAGTGATATGAAGCCTGCTTACGAGGGAGGACAGCCATGAGTGACTTCATAAGAAGTTTAAAGAATGTCTTTATCCCTGAAAACGACAATGCTGAAGAAAGTGAGAACAGCGAGCCACTAATCGAGGTTTCTCAAGAACAAGACGAAGTCGCTACGATAGAAAAGAAAAAGCCACTCAAAAATAGCGATGTAAAACGTATGTATGGAAAACCGTCTTCGTTCATCGATAAACTGCCTTGGTATGAATTTTTAACAGAGTCAAAAACAATCCTCCTTGATGATGGGATTTCGGTCGGTGCCGTTTTCGATGTGATCCCGATTGCAACGGAAGGTCGGTCTTATGATTGGTTGCAAAATAGACGAGACATTATTCAAGAAGCACTACAAGACTGCTTTGATGAGCTTCCAAAAGGACCATGGATAGTTCAACAATATACTTATGATGAAGACAACATGAATGAATACATTCGCCAAATGCGAGAGTATCCAAAGAGTTATTGCAAAGACACGGTGTATACCAAAAACTGGCTGGATATGATGGAACGTCACCTGCGAGGTATTTGTAAAGAAGGTGGTTTGTTTGAAGATAAGTCAGTCCTCGATGCTCCCTGGGGAGGTAAGATCAGAAAGACTAAGATGGTTGTCTACAGAAGACTTCCACCTAATTGGAAATCATTCACCGGGATGACACCAGAAGAAGAATTGAATGATACGGTCGAAAAACTAGAATCATCCTTGAGAGAAGCGGGTGTAGGATTAGTCCAAAATTCTGGAAAAATGTTTTATGAGTGGATGCTTGATTGGTTTAACCCAAGTCCTGAGATGACTGGAGGCGATAGAGAAAAATTTAGACATTTGGCAAGTTTCGTAGACGAAGACGATCTTCCTTACGCGGATGACTTAGCTGAAAGTTTGTTTTTCGAGCTGCCTCGATCGGATGCCCAAACTCAGACTTGGTGGTTTAACGATATGCCGCATCGCGCAGTTCGTGTACACAAAATAAGAAGGACTCCTAATATTGGCCAAGTCGCTGGGGAAGTGGGTAGCAAGGGGGAAGCGTCTTCTAAAGCCAGTTGTATGATGGATAAAATGCCTCCCGGAACCATTATGGCAACAACAATCGTTGTGACACCACAAGATGAAGTTCAGAATCATGTCAATACGATTAACCAAAAGTCAAAGGGAGAGTCAGTCGATGCAACCATGGCTCGAAAGGCATGCGATACCGCAAAGGAATTAATGGGTAACAAACATAAACTCTATCGTGGCATGAGTTGTGTTTACATACGAGGAGACAACCTGAAGGACTTGAGACGCAAGTCCAATAAGGTCGGAACTTTACTTTTAAGTAATCAATTGCAACCAGTCAAAGATGAGAATGAGTCATTAGGACTCGATGCTTACCTCTACAATCTGCCGATGGTATTTGATACTTCAATGGATAAAAACTATAAAGCCACTAGACCGGTTTGGTCGCAACACCTAGCAAACCTTTCAGCAGTCTTTGGCCGACATCGTGGAACGGGTAATCCAGGACAAACCATGTTTAACCGGGGAGGAGAACCCATTTCCTTCGATCCGTTTAATGGTAGCGATAGAAAGAAAAATGCTCATGGATTGATCCTTGGTCCAACAGGGGCTGGTAAATCGGCGCTTATCACAACGATGAGTTCTCAGATTATGGCATTGTTAAGACCGCGACTGTTTATCATTGAGGCCGGTAATTCTTTTGGATTGTTAGCGGACTATTTCGCATCACAAGATATGACGGTAAACCGAGTTTCTCTGAAACCAGGGTCGGGTGTGAGTCTCCCGCCTTTTGCCGATGCTGGTAAGCTTCTTCAAGAAGGGGATGGGTCGGATGTTGATGAGCTTGATGAAACACTGATTGTGACGGAAGAAGCAATATCCGATCGACTGTCGAGTGACTATAAAAAGTTAAGTGTCGTTGATCAGAAAAAAGCCAGGGAAGAAATAGAAAGACAAATCATCAATGAAGCCGCGGAAAACAGTGACGGTGATGATGAAGAAAGAGACATCATGGGCGAAATGGAGATCATTGCAACACTGATGATCACCGGTGGTGAGGAGGAGGAAGCGAAAAAACTTACTCGAGCTGATAGACGTATGATCCGAGACGCAATATTAAACGGCGCTAAAATCGCCGTTTCAGAGGGAAGACAAACCATGACGTCTGATGTCGCTGATGGCTTTGTCATGATCTCAAAAAACGATAAATACCCAGAACAACGAAAAATGAGAGCGTTTGAAATGGGTGAGTCTCTGAGAATGTTTTGTGATGGATTTGAAGGAGAAGTCTTTAATACAGAAGGGGAAGCATGGCCTGATGCCGATGTCACTATTGTCGACCTAGCAACTTTTTCAAGAGAAGGGTATGGCGCTCAATTAGCGATCGCTTATACATCGATAATGATGAGTATTAACAACCTTGCAGAAAAACATCAACACGACGAACGCCCCATAGTCATGTTGACTGACGAGGCGCATATCATAACAACCAATCCGTTATTAGCACCCTTTGTTGTGAAGGTTGTAAAAATGTGGCGAAAGCTGGGCGCTTGGTATTGGGTGGCGACTCAGAATATGGCGGATTTTCCAAACTCTGCAAAAAAGATGCTTAATATGATCGAGTGGTGGATCTGTTTAGTGATGCCGCAGGATGAGATAGAAGATATTGCTAAGTTTAAGAGTCTCAGTCAGGAACAAAAAGAGTTGATGCTTTCAGCGACAAAGGAGCCGAAGAAATTTACAGAAGGCGTTGTTCTATCTGAAAACATGGAAGCGCTATTTAGGAATGTCCCTCCTTCCTTAACACTTAGCTTAGCTGGAACGGAAAAGGATGAGAAGACTGAGCGAGCGAAGTACATGCGCCAATTTGGAATAACGGAAGTCGAAGCCGCTGAGTATGTCGGAAAGATGATTGATTTCTATCGAGGTATTGCTAATAAACCGGAAGATCCGATCCCGAGAAAAAGCGTGAAGACCAAGAAAGTTAAGAGCCGTTTGCCTAAACAAGCGAGGGAGCCAGTACTTTCATAATTCAAAAATAGGAACCGTTAAAAAGGCCGAAATATTCGGCCTTTTTTATTCAGGAAAAAGGTTTTAAGCGATGACCTAATTACACCCTTTAGCCGATTTACACAGTATAAACTTGCCGTAAATTGCGAGGTGAACAATGAATAGAACATATTTTTTATTGGTATTGATGTCAGCGCTAACCAGTATTAACTGCTCTGCTAAAAATAGTATCAAATTTTTTCATGATAATGAATTTCCGGTCGTGCAGTTCAAGGCCGAACTTGAAGAGCGACGTTTGACAGAAGACTATGAATTAGAGTTGTTAAATATTGATGAAAAGAAGAATGCTACCACTCAATTGAATCAAACGGTACGTCAGATTGTCGAGGCTAAATCTAATCCAGAAGACCCAAACTTTTCAGCCAAAGATTCGTACAGTGAAGGATTTAATGAACTAATTAATAACCGTCAAAAATGGACACCCATATACAAATCGCTCGAAAGTGGAGCCAAAACGCTTAGCTATTTAATTCAATTTAATATAAAGAAAACGCCAGCCTTTTTATTCAATGATAAAGACATCGTTTATGGCGAGCTCTCTTTGCAAGAAGCGGAAGCGATTTATTTAGCGAGTAGAGGTGACTCACAATGAAAAAATTGATTCTACTTTTACTTGTAATCTTACCGCTATCATTTTCATTATCATCAAAAGCGGATCATGTCCCTGGGCACAACATTGGTGATACGCTTTGTGATTGGCCAAACTTTTGGGATGACCATTGTGGGGAACCACCGATTGAGCCTCCGCCGGATAACGATGAGGAGCATTCCTATGTTATCGACACACTCGAGGTAACCTCGCTAACTCTTGAAGCTTCGATGTCCTGTCTTGGTTGGGAATTAAGGGGGATTTGCATTTGGATGACATGTTTTTTAGTCGTTTGTGAATATGATGCGAGCGTTAAGGTGCAAAACTTTACTCCTGACCTTTTGGTTCAAGTGTATAACAGAAACCAAGGAGAACCTTGGCAAGAGTCCCAAGATATTATTGAGCTGTTAAGTCTAGATCATGATTCTTCAATAGTTCGCAGCATCATGAATGCAGCAGCCGGAGTCATGAATAACGATTATGATATTAATGGCTCTGTCGAAGTCGCGGGTGGACAGAGAACAACTGGAAGTGAAACACAAAAATCAAGCCTATCATTTTACTACGTAGATGTATTCGGTAATCCCGCATTACTGGCTTTTGATAATCTAGCAAGCTCTGCATTCGGATTGGTTTGCTCATCAAATACAACGCCCTATACATTACATTATAACTCTAATCTCGACTCGGCCGCTTGGCGGTGGAACATCCCGGAATTATTTTATCCTCAGTCGTGGTTGGTCGGGACCGACGCGCTTGGAGGTTTAAGCAATAATTGGGGGCCAATTTATCCTCGGATGGCGTTTAACGTTACCCAAGATCCATTGAAATCGGCCGTACTAAAAGCATTCAGAGTCGCCCATTTTGTCACCGGAAATTCCGCTGCAAGAATATTCGTCGAGCTCGACCATGGCAGTGAAGATGGGTATTGGCCGCACGGTCCATTAGATCAAGACAATAGTAATACGGGTAAATGGCAAATGCTGTATCCCAGAGAAGATGATAGTTGTCAGCAGTTTCCCTATAGCGCGACTGATACTCATGAAGATCGACGCTCAGAGGACTACAACTATGTTTGGAATTTTTGGAAAGCCTATAAGTGTTGTGAACGTGAAGGGGCAATATTGGTTTTTCATTCAGGCTGAAGCAAAGAGCTTAACTTGAAAACTGATTTTGCAAACTAGGGCTATAGAACAGAGGAAAAAAAATGATTAAAAGCGCTGCAGTATTAATAGGTTTAATTCTTACAAGTGGAACCGCAATAGCGGAAGGTAAATCACCCAGACTGGGCGGGGGGATGTTTGAGTTCGGTGGTGGACAATTGCCACTGCCGCCTTCAAGAATTCACTCAATACGTGATCAAGCAATCGGGATCTCATGGGATGCCAACATGGCTTGTGGCGAATTTGATCCACAAATAACAATCTCAAATCAGCTAAATGGCATAACCGAAGGCTTTAGGAATATGATGGGTAACATCATTACTGCCGCTACTGGCGCTGTAGCATCATTACCAGGATTAGCATTACAAAAAGCAAGTCCTGAACTCTACGATATGCTTCAGCAAGGCATTCTTCAGGGAAAGATGGATTTTGAGTGGGCTGAAACTTCTTGTGAAGAAATGCAGCGAGTCATTCTTGGTCAGCAATCTTTTCCCTTTGAGAATTATAAGCTTTCGGCTAGCGCTGGAGATTGGTCTGCTCAGATTGGAGGCACTGATGGTGATGCCGTTGAAGCAGTGCAAAACCTAGATGATATTGAGCCTGGTCAAGATGGCTCTGATTGGGTCTGTGGAATAAGAAAAGGAGGTGATGGTCAAGAGCCAATTGAAACGATTAAAGATGTTGTGATCGTTGGTTACAACATTATGTATGACCGTACAAACAGTTGCTCAACCGCTTCAATATCTGGGACGCTCGCTGCGGATTCTCCTTTGGCTGCTTACTGGGGAAATCCATTAGTCGCAGGTCAATGGGCAGTGAGTGTACTCGGAGATATGGAGTTAAGAATATGTGATGGTTGCAAAAAATTTACCGGTATTCCAGGAAAGGGCTTGGTGTATAAGCATCGTCTAATGCTTGAAGATATTGCCGAAGATTTGATTGACCTTGTGGATGGAACGGTCGCTCCAACTTATGCAAATTTAGAGAGAGTTTCAGCATTACCTGGAGTCATCATAAAGAAGCCTGTCATTACATCGATTAGAAAAAGAACCGCCTCTAATAGACTCCAGCTAATCAATAAAATAGCCAGTGAAATCGCTTACGTTCGATTAGTCGAGCAAGCGAAACTAACGACAAGAATGCTAATGGCGGGAATTAAAGAGCCGAACGCTGCTGCTCAACAAGATGCAGTGATAACGGTATACAAAGCTGTCGATCAGCTTCAAGTCGAATTAGATCAATTACAACTCGAGATCAAAGTGAGAGAGGATGTTGCAGGCGGAACGATCCAGAAACTACTTTTACTGGATGAGAAGAAAATTCAAGATACGAGTACGGTTAAACGAAGTTCTAAAAACTCGACTAATGTTCTTGGAAATCCAGAGCAATGAAATTTATAAAAATCATTGCTTTTGGTTATCTCATTCTATTTGCAATCGGTTTCATCCTAATAAACGTTTTTGAAATTGACGCGGAGACGCTCGGAGACTTTGATTTTGCACAAAAGCTCGCTTGGTACAGGTTGGGTTTCTACTCGTTCGTACTTGCGACATGGCCATGGCTAAGTGAATGGCTAGTAAGGCGACGGCTAAATCTAAAGCTCAAAGCAGAAAATATTGTCTTTGAGAGTGAAGCCTCTGAGGCCAAGTACTTGAATACTGTTAGAAAATCGGCTGATTCAGAAATCGCATACTTCAAGAGTATCTGGTGGAAAGTCGCATTATTTTTCGTTGCATTTGAAATTGTAGCCGTACAAAAGTTTTGGTTATAGAACCGTTTCTGCACAGAAATATTAGGCAACCGATGATTGCATGATTAATCATTGGCTTAAAGGATAACGACAATGGTAGCTAATAATTTTATTGAAGTTTATACCCTATTATTTGCGTGGCAAATGTATACGGGACTATGGGATATTCTTGCCGGTTCTGGTCTGGCTTTGATACCGTTTGTTGCGGCAATATTTTCATCCGCAAAAAATGGATATAGAAGAGGGGAAGCTCAATCTGCAATTGCTGACTTAGAGATGTCAGTCATGTCTATGCTTGTGGTTCTAATCATTTGTGTTATTCCATACAACGGGTTTGGTGCGTCACTTAGCACGATACAGTATTCTCTTGATAGTCCTGACTGCCAGGTACGAGCATTACCCGCATCTGACAGAGAAGGGACTGGTGATGATGTCGCACCTCTCTATGATTCTACTTTTAGTTCAATGGCAGGCACGACCGTTAGTCGTCCTGTCCTTTGGTCACTTGTACAAAAGTTATCGACGGCTGTCACCCATGCGACCGTCAGTTCGATGGGCTGCGTTAACAATTACTCATTTATGCTGACAAGAATTTCATCTATTAAAATTACAGATGCTGATCTTCGACAGCGCATTAAACGATTTCATAGTGCTTGTTATAAGACCGCTATTGATCGCTATAGTGCCAATCCAGCCCCAATTCCTGCTGATGTTTCAGAAGTTGATAATATTGATTGGATGGGGTCACGCATACTCTTGATGAATTTAGGAGAGTATTACCGACATGAAGATTCCTATCTAGAAAATATGGATCAATATGGATTCTCCCGAGCCAACAGAGAGTCGGATTTGTCGATGGAAGAGGGCGCTCACCCATATTGTTATGAAGTGTGGTTGGGTGAATTTTTCGGTGGTGGGGATGCTCCTGGTCTTAGACAGTTAATCTTAGAAGATATCCCGATAGATGACGCAGGTGATGTATTGGATGATTGGAATACATGGGGATTTCAGGTTATGAGCACCGGTCCTATGACAAATGTTGAGAAAGAAGATTTAATCATCAAGCTAATTATGCAAGCCGATAGAATGGAATCGATGGATAATCTTTCGTTAGAAAATGAAATGGAAGAGTCGCAATGGTATGACATGTTTACCGATATTTTTGTGGGTGCAACGACCTTTTTTACCAGTCTAAATGAGTTATTCAAAGCAGAAGTCATGAAGAATATGGTTAAAGTGGCAGGGCCAATAATCATAGCGCTGCTTCAGATGCTCATCATATTCACTTCGCCAATTATTATGGTTTTAGGTGGATATAGTATTCAGTCATTTGTGTCTATTTCTTTAACGTATTTTACCCTTGAGTTCATCAATGCTATTTGGGGAGCGGCGTTCTGGTTTGAACAACACATACTAAAATTGTATTGGTCTCAGTCGAGTGTCGGCGAAATTGTTGCGAATGGAATGATTGTTTCCATGGTTTCTATTACAGCTCTCTTTCTCCTGCCCACTGTTTGGATAGGTATAATGGGACACGCTGGAGCAAGCATGGTTAGAGGATTAGGTACAGGTGGTGTTGGTTCGGCGGGTACATCGGCGAGGATCAATAGTGGAAGAATGGCCGGAAAAGGAATGAAAGCAGCCTCTGGCTTCGGTAAAGGGGGAGGTAAAGGAGGAAAATAAAAGATAGTTGAATATGGCTTCACGTATATTTTAGTGAAGCCTACAGCACAATCACATGTAATCTTTTGTATCCATGGGAGTATCTGTAGGATCGTAGTCTAACCCAAAGGTATCAACGCCATCAGCTGGGTGAGAATTTTTGCTTTCACTGGACACTTTGTCGTCACTTTGACCGCCTGAAATCACTTCTATTAGAATGAAGAAAAAAGCTTTTATTAGGAACCATACAGCGCTGAAAGCTGCGGTACCAAGAAAGAATATAGTCTTCTTTAAGCGTATTTTTCTTAGAATGGACATTTAAGTTCTCCATAGGAACGATTCGCCGTGCATCAAAAGTTTGTAAATCTAGCACGAACTGGATGAGATGGTCGTGTATAGTTTCGAAAATCTTAAAGATAACCCCCTATCACTAGGGGGCACTTCTCAACACCAATGAGCACTCAACTACTCTTTAGTTGGTAATAAGATCTCACACCTATTGATACATGCAAGCTTTTTTTGCAAATTCTATTGAGCGTCTGGCAAAGATAGAGCGAATTAGAGAGGCTAGTACTGATTGTCAAACAAAGCTTGTACTAGCTCGAGTAGATACGCAATAAGGCATTGCAGCTCAATGCATAAACATGAGTTATTCAAGGCGAGAATTATAGATGAGCAAGATGAAGCTTCTATCTGTACTTTTTATAACGATATTATTAAAAATTACTTATTCCGATAAATCTTTGCGTATAGATAATGGGTATGGTACTACTATCCGGCGAATAATTTCTATTTACTCGCATAATTATATTTCAACTAAAACATAAAAAGGAACTATTATGAATAATTCTGAACACAAGATTGAGAACAACGATAGAAAAATGGTTGTGATTGAAGAAGTCTTACTAGAAAAAGTATCGGGTGGCGAATGGGTCGATACTTGTATGAGTACCGACAATAATCAATGTGTAGACACTTGTGGTTATGAATCAACTTATGTAAAGGATAGGTGGGTTTTTTAAACCGGTCTTAAAATTGCCTTTTCAATATGAGCTCGCAATGAAGCGTCTGTAATATGCTAAATAGCGAGCTCTTTGACAACTCCTTCATGTAAAAATCTTATCAATGTATTCATTACAAGATACACTAAAATATAGCAATATCGAAGTCATTCTTAGGTTCCAGAAACAATACGGCTTGTCTGAACATGATGTTCTAGATGTATGGAAGGAGACTTTAAGATGGTTGTGGCTATGCGCTAAAACTTCTAAAGAAGGAAGTAGTAAAAAAAATAACCTTGCCATCGACAGTGACCTAGAAATCATTGATCAGATGTGGCACACTTTTTTACTATATACTCAAGATTATTCTCGATTCTGCGATAAGTATTTTGGGATGTTTATACATCATGTTCCAACACCTAGTTCTGAAGTTAAAAAGGAAGAAATTAAATTTAGGGCTTTAAGTAAAGAAGAAAAGGACAATTATATTTACGATAAGAAGAAAAAGATGTATTTATATGTGTATGATACGCTAGGTGAAAATGTTTTTTTAAAGTGGTTTAAAGAATATCCAAGAAAGTATCCTAAGAAAAACAAGTAGCTTTTGATTTAGTTGCCTTTTAATAATATGGAAAATTATGCGTTTATTGATAATTATTTGTTTAATCTGTTTCTCTGGATTTAACAATGTACATGCGTCACCTGCAGAGATAAAAAAATGGAATTGTTTTAGTGGTTCGTTTGCTTCATACGAGAAGTGGATTTCAATGCTGGTCAGTAAGAATGGTGGAGAATCTGAAGAGTTAAGAATGAAGTTAGAAACCATGTTTCCTGAAGCTTCATATGATCTGACCAAGAATACTTTAAGGTGTACTAATTTTATATATGAAAGTAATGGACATCCAGTACATGGTTTTTTGGTTAGGCCCCAAAATGTCAATATGGATAATAAACTACCAGTAATAGTTTATAATAGAGGAGGAAATGGAACATTCGGAGCAATAAATTTCGCTAAATTTATTGAAAAGATATTTCCGATGGCGATGAAAGGATATGTTGTAATAGGTAGTCAGTATAGCGGTTTCCCTAGCTCAAAAAATGGTGACGATGAGTTTGGTGGAAAGGATGTTGATGATGTTAAAGCACTTTTTGCTATAATTGATTCACTACCATTCGCAAACTCAAATCGAGTAGCATTGTTTGGATTCAGTCGGGGAGGGATTATGGCATTCTCTGCTGCGAAACAAAGTAAAAGGAAACTTGCTATTGCTTTAGCCTCGACTCCGACAGATCTGGAGTTGGAACTAAAATTTAGACCCGAGATGGAAAAAGTTTATAAAGCGAGAATTCCAAACTATGAGAAAGAGAAATCACAACAATTAAGAGAACGCTCTATTGTTCATATGTTGGAAGATGTTAATAGTGAAATTCCAATTCTTATTTTTAATACTTTTGATGACGAAAAGGTGTTCACTTCAAGCAATAACGCGTTTCTTTCAAAGCTTAAAGAAAAAGGCTTCAAGTTTAAAATAGTTACGTATAGTGATGGAGGGCATGAATTTAAGGATAGCTATTATAGCTTAATTGATGAACTGGATTTGTGGCTAAAAGAATTGAGATAGTGAACAAACCACTGAGCACTAATTCGAGCTTTACGCTCATAATATTACTCTTTGCCAGATAGATGTCATTCTCGTTGTTTCGTGAACAGGCCATTGAAGAGCAGAAAAGCCGTCTTCATGGGAGTGTCATCATTACTCAGCCATTCTCTTTCTCTTTTGTTACCCTTGGTATTATGTTGGTTGTAATTTGTGTCTTTTTGATCCTGATATATTCAACTTACGCTCGACGTGTAACAGTGTCGGGTTATTTGGTACCAGACAAAGGATTGGTAAAAGTATTCGCCCCGATCGAAGGAGTTGTTTCCAAACAACATATTGAAGATGGTCAGCAAGTTAATAAAGGAGACCTGCTACTAACAATTTCGACTCTCAAGGATAATGTTCAAGGTGGTGATTTAGATGCACTTTTATTGTCTGAGCTCAAGCAGCAAAAATTTGGTTTGGAAAAGAGTATTGTTAATGAAACATTACTTAGTCAAAATAGAAATGATTCAATAAGTATTAAAACTGAGGGAGTAAAACGAGAGATAGCTCAGCTTAAATCGTCAATAAAACTGCAAGAAACTAAAGTTGAACTTTCGATCATAGCACTGAATAAACTTAGAAAGCTCTTCTCAAAAGGTCATATTTCCGAAGACAAGTTAGAAAGCGGTGAGCAATTTCAATTGGATTCTAAGCTACAGTTACAGACCGCAAAACGTCAATTAATTCAATTAGAAAATCAGCTAAGCGATCTAAGTCAAAAACTAATGCAGTCGCCGTTTGAGTGGCAGAGAAGACTTACCGAGCTAAAATCAGACCTTTCAGATATTGACCAACGTATTCTCGAAGTATCAGCTCGCAGGCAATATAGCATTAGAGCTCCAGTTAGTGGACGTCTTACGGTCCTTCAAGTTTCTACAGGTCAAACCCTAAATCCACAGACTCCTGTACTTGCGATATTACCTGAAGGAGCTGTGCTAAATGCAGAACTTTTTTTGCCCACGCGCGCCGCGGGTTTTATCGCACGAGGCCAAGATGTATACCTAAGGTATGAAGCGTTTCCTTATCAGCATTATGGGTTACATGAAGGTAAAGTAATCAATATTTCTCAGGTGATTCTTGCTCCAAATGAATTACCAATACCTATAATGATTAGCGAGCCAGTCTATAGAGTTAAAGTGGAACTGGAACATCAGTTTGTTACGGCCTATGAAAAGAAATTTCAATTGCAGACTGGCATGTTGTTAGATGCGAATATAATTCTGGAGGAGCGAACATTAGGACAGTGGTTGCTGGAGCCGATTTATGGCTTGAAAGGAAAGTTATAATGATTAAGAATCCCTTGGAACTACTTCAGTTTTCTAGCCTTAATAAGTTGCAACCGATTCTACAAACAGAAGCGGCCGAGTGTGGTTTGGCTTGTTTGGCGATGATTGCGAACTATCATGGACATCGAATTGATCTTAATACGCTGAGACGGGATTATCCTATTTCACTTAAGGGTGCTAATTTACAAAGTCTGATCAATACCGCTTTTGAGTTACAATTCACCTGTCGCCCTTTGCGCTTAGATATGGAAGAATTGTACAACCTGAAACTACCATGTATTCTGCATTGGAATATGAACCATTTTGTAGTTTTAAAAAGCGTAAATAAGAATAGAATAACTATTATAGATCCTGCCGTTGGTGAGAGAGTTTATCCAATGCAGGAGGCTGCCAAACATTTTACTGGCGTAGCACTAGAACTTATTACATCAAAAAGTTTTAAAAAGAAAAACGAAGAAAGACAACTTAGATTATCTGAACTTTGGAATCGAATTTCCGGATTAAGGCGTAGCCTTATTCAGATTTTTACGCTGTCCTTCATGTTGCAGGTGTTTGCGTTAGCTTCTCCATTCTATATTCAACTAGTGGTTGATGATGTCATCGTAAGTTATGATCATAGCTTATTATTCGTGTTGGCTCTCGGATTCTTCTTCTTGATGCTTATCAATGTCATAGTAACAGTATTGCGTTCATTTGTAATAATGCTGATGGGCACGCAAATGAATATTCAGATAGCAAGCAATTTATTTCGTCATTTGATCAGATTGCCACTTTATTGGTTTGAAAAGCGACACATAGGCGACGTGGTTGCACGTTTTGGTTCACTAGATAAAGTTAAAGAATTCTTCACTACTGGCGTAATTGAAGCCATAGTCGATGGTATAATGGTTTTAGGTACACTGATTATGATGTCTGTTTATAGCTTGAAACTAGCTTTAGTAGTGGTTATAGCAGTGATTATTTATACTGCCCTTCGTCTTGCTCTTTATAAACCTTTAAGACGATTAACGGAAGAAAACATTGTTGCAAATGCTAAGGAAGACTCTAATTTTATGGAAACTGTTCGCGCGAGCCAAACCATAAAGATCTATGGTAAAGAAGCGCAAAGACAGACTGTCTGGCACAACCTCTATGCAGACGCGCTTAACACTGATATTCGATTGACTAAGTTAAAGATTAGTTATACAGCCATAAACAATATTCTATTTGGAATTGAAAATATCTTGGTTATTTATTTGGCCGCGACCAACGTGATTAGCGGTATAATGTCAGTAGGTATGATTTACGCATTTATGGCTTACAAACTGCAGTTTACTGATAAGGCAGCGTCATTAATTGAGAAATTCATTCAATTTAGAATGCTAAATTTACATCTAAACCGAATTTCAGATATAGCATTGTCTCCAGTAGAACTCGATGGAAAAATTTCTGCGTCTCACCATGAACTTAAAGGCCAGGTTGAACTAAAAAATCTCAGCTTTCGTTACTCATATTCCGACCCTTTTATTGTTAAAAACGCTTCAATTAAAATTGAGGAAGGTGAATCAGTCGCAATTACTGGATGTTCAGGCTCTGGAAAAACAACATTAATGAAAATAATGATTGGTTTACTTGATTCAGAAGCCGGTCAAGTGTTAGTCGACGGTATTGATATCGAAAAATTGAGTAAGCTAGATTATCGTAGCCAAATCGCTGCTGTCATGCAAGAGGATCAATTACTATCGGGATCTATAGCGGACAACATTTGTTTTTTTGACCCTTTGTTTGAGCAAGAAAGAATAGAAACCTGTGCCAGAATGGCGGTCATACATAAAGATATTGTAAATATGCCAATGGCTTATAACTCATTAATTGGAGATATGGGGAGTACTCTTTCTGGCGGACAGAAGCAGCGTATAATATTAGCAAGGGCACTCTACAAAATGCCCAAGTTGTTATTTCTTGATGAAGCTACGTCTCATCTTGATGTATCTTTAGAAAGCAGCATTAATGAGTGTGTGAAGCACCTAAGAATTACGCGTATAATTATAGCGCATCGTCCAGAAACAATTAGGACAGCCGACAGAGTACTGCTTTTGAAAAATGGCATCTTAACTGAAGAAAAATAACTTTTGTGAACTAGAGTTAAAATGAGATGTATAGTTAGCAAATTTTTCTAGCTCTAATAGCAGTTGGATAGAATGAGTACTTAGTATATTGTATAAATAGGCTAACTAAAACGGGATTAACCCTCAGAGTTTTTAATATTAAAACCAGCGCGGTAACGGCAGCAGGGCTGCCCTTAAACGTGGCCATGAGAGTAGCTTTAAAGTGATGCAATTTTATTACAGCTAAATATCTAAAGCGGAAGTAAGGATGTCGGTGGGTGACAGCTATTGCTGACGCAAAGCAGACATTGAGATAGGCTATTTATCAGGAAAAAATAAACTAGAAGTCGGTCGTTCAGCGAAGAAACACTTCAAGCAAGAATCGGTGACAATCGCAGGGAATGCGCCCTGAAAAAATAAAGGAGTTGATGTGCCAAATTATCAGTATTACTGTAAAAGCAAAAGATGCTGAAAACGAAAAATGCTTAACAGATTCCACAGCGTTTTACGAGGAAAAATTACAACAAGAAAGTGGGTTTATCGATTTATGAGTCTGGCATAGTTAGATGTTGTAGGTGAAATACATTAAAAACTTACTCAGAACAAGAACATAAGGATTGGACAAAAGACCCCGATGAGTTGAAGGATGTTTTTATCGTGGTACATTACAAACTTGGATCATAAAGCACTTATTTTTACAGCATAGCAATTTCGAAAACGCTAGGCGTAGAAATGTTCGCTTCAGGCCCAGGCTGTGTGAAAACAGTTTTCCGTTACTTATGATCGCGTAGCTAAGAGAATATTTTGAAAGCTTAATCCAACTGATTGTCGATCAATTTTAGCTTTCACATGGCCTAGCCCGTTTCATGAATAGATAGAGAGTACTTATAATTTACTATAAATATTAAGCTTGTCGGACATAAATTAAGTCTTTGGTTAATTTATTTATTTCACTAAAAGTGTATTGCTAAACTGTGAACTGACACGATTCGTGATAAGCGCAGGATCGACATTTATAACGAGAAGGAGTAGCTTTCATTTCTGAACCCGACTTTGCCTCTCTGACATACGATACATATACTTCAATTGATTTATATAGAGTTAAATCTTGTCTTGGAAGTTCGAAATACTGCTTTTGGGTTTGAGTACAGACAAGTATTTTTGTCACATGATACCCAGCTCCTCGGGCAGCAAGCGCAGCTGACTTTGCTTGGACAGTATCGCTTAGATAAACTCTACTCCTTCTACTTTTATATTCGACCGCTAGTACACCTGACTGAATCTTATACATGAGATCGGGTTTGCCTAGTACTTTAAAGTCCTTGTTGAAGAAAGGTTTAGTATTTCTACCTTGGTCTGTCCATATTAAACTACCATCGATTCCGAGTTTATTGGTTGACCTTAAAAGTCTGTGGAGCTTTGATACAACAAGTATGACAAAGCTTAGCACCATTAAAATTATCAAGAGTTCAGACATCACGATATTCCTTGTCTATAATGCGCAGCAGTCTATTAACGACCGTCATAAGTAGGCGTTCCAACACGGGTATCTTTCGCGATATAGTGAATAAAACAGGTGAGAGTTTGTAGTAGATTGCAATAAATATTCTTCCAGCAAAGTGCGTCTTAAGAGATTGGTCTCGATAGCGCCTTAATCGGATCGTTCGACGATCATCTGCTCCAAAAAGGTGTGATGCAATGAAACAGCGTTTATCTTCTGCTTGCCTGTTGAATGCGTCGTGTGATGCATCGCCTTTCTTTCTCGCTCCTTGTGCCGCTAGTGATACATTGGAACCTTTAAACTTGTGCTCCAGGTAACGCGGATAATATTCTGCTCGACCAATGTCGCTTGCTGACACCCATGGCTTGTTATCTTTGCTCATCCTAATAAGCATTCCAGCTTGAAGAGAAAAAAGTATTATATCCGTGGACAGCTACTTCTGTCGTATCGTCGGTGTACAACCTTGCCACTGAATCATTCTTTGGTGAGCAAAGATAGATTATGTTGACAAGTTTATCCTCAAAACTTGTAATGTCAGTAATGCATCGATCAAACGATGTTCTCACAGTGAAGTCCATATTTCTGGAATAGTCATCTGTTAAGCGAGGGTTAGCAGCAATATTTAATAATGACCTGCCATCTGTAGTCAATCGGCTCTGCACTAGGGTAAAGAACTCATGAGTCGCTGTATGCATTGGGATAGTGGCTGCATTCGAATAGAGATCAACTACAATGTAATCCCATTGCTTTTTAGTTGTCAGCAAAAAATTCCTAGCATCAGCAACAATAAAATTGCCCTTGATTGGCTCCTTCAAAAAACTGGATTCTGAGACTGACTTTAGATCCTTATCGACATCAATATAGGTAAAGTTTGCACCCAGTGTTGATTCAGCTGATAGTGTGAAACCTCCGGCACCCAGTACTAAAATTTCTTTTCCGGCTATTTTCTGATCTGCTTTAAAGTAATCTTTCATTAGTTCAATATAAGGCCACCCAGCTCTGTCAGTATTACCAATATATGAAGCGCTACTGCGATTAATGACGAGCCTCTTTCCATTTGTCTCGGTTTGTATGCTGAGATTCGAGTAAGGCGAAGTAGATTCAAATAGCGTATTGGAAACTCCAATATTGAGAATATGCGATGCGGTTAGAAATAGAAAAGCGGCGGGAACGGCTATCCTCGTTAATTTGCTAATTTTTTTACCCGTAATAAGGAAAAGACAGCCCGTTAGAATAAGGCAATTGATGAATATTGATGTTCCTACCCCAAAATAAAACATTAAAAATAGTGAGGTAAACAAACAACCCACAACGTTACCAATGGTACTAACTGCCGTCGCGTTTCCAGCAGCTTCACTTTTACTGGACTCGCTTTTAGCAGTATGTAGGAGTAGGGGAACTGTCTGAGCCAAGAAGAAAACTAGCGGAGCCATAATCAATAGACAAAACACACCTAAATGAAAAAGTGGTGAATGTATCAAAGAAATGCCTGCAGTTAATCCAGATATTGTTGGAAAAAAATAGTTAACAAAGAAGTACGATAATCCGATCCCGAAAATACCGATACTAGCCACGAGATTCTTAATGAGAACATCAACATAGTTTGAGCGGGATTGCTTTCCTCCCCAGTAGTAGCCGAATGCTAAAGCGCCGAGAAAGCAGCTTATTACAATAGAAGTCGTCAGAACTGAGCTCCCTACAAATGGAACGGTTTGTCTGATGGTAATCATTTGGAGGCCGCTCGACGCCAACCCCTCGAGCAAAAGTATCATTGCTGCGTTACGCCGGTTTATCATATTAGTTCCCTAAATAAATAATATGATGGTTTATACAGGCATATTATGGGGAATACATCATTAAATAGAGCATGGAAAGCGACCTAATAACGGTACACTTTGACAAAGTTGGTAATACAATATAATCTAAATAATATCGATATCCATCGATGCTAAAGAAAAACTCACTTCATAATCCTGCCGCAATGAGGCTTGATTATCTACTCTATAAAAATCAGTTGAAACTGATATTTTGCTAAGAACACTTTTTGAATTTCTACAATAACGTACAACTTGCCGTCTAAGGTAGGCTTTCGTATTTGTCGTTACTTCATTTCTAGTGCAGTTGCTTTTGTCTGTTGCACCAAACACCAATCTATTCCAAACCAAAGAGTCATTAAGTTTGCGTGAACTTTTGTTGACTAGTCAAACTTAATCACTTTTCTCCAGTTTCTTGATGCTTTTCATTTTTTAATGAAGGCACCTTGAAATTACCTCGACTAGCCATGAAACGGGTAAGAAATACTTCGGTATTTTGGCTATCACTCGACAATCCATTCTGGAGAATATCAATGAATATTGATTTTGATGCACACAAAAATTTAGACAACACTCAAGCTAATTCAGTTGAAATGGCTATACAACAAGCTAACAAAATCGCTCACAAAGGTGACTATGTTGTTTGTAAAACATCTTCAGGAATACAAGTACTACCAGAATTTTCGGCTAACGTTCGAAAAGATGTTGAAGCAATTTATTCAACGGTTTCTGGTTTCATGTACGCCTAGGAGAATGAAAATGTACGAGATACTAACATTAGTACTTAGTTTACTGGTTTTTTTTCAAGCAGAGAAAATTGTCGCCAGTATGTTTAAATTTTCTAAACTACTGTCAGACAAGTTCTTCGAAAATCTTGGTGCTGTTTTTCAAGTACCATTCAAGTTAACTTTCTACATCCTAAAACAGGCTTTTAAATGCATTAAGTATGTCGCAAATATTTTTTTAAAGCGAGCTGCTGGAAAACATATAAAGGCTGATAGATATTCGATTGAACCAATACTCAAAGTAACACCTGTAACGGTTCAACAGGTAAAAAAAGATGCATTGGTCAATAACAAGCGAGAGCCTGTCATTATCGAATACATTGAAGAGTAAAGTGCACTAGCTTACTTATCACCCATTTTTGGCGTGGTTCGTAGGCTTCACTAAGGTATTTGGCTAACAGATATCTAAGTGAAGTCTACGAGCTTCGCAACTTAAAAAAAATGGAGAATATGATGAATAGCATACGCACTTTGACAGAAGACCAGGTATTTTCTTCAATTAAAGATGGACACCCATCAACAGAGCTATCTCTTGCGATAGCAGCAGCTGACAAAAGAGCGATGTCTGGTGGCGGTACGATCACTGTCGTCCGAACGGTACAAGGAAGTATTCGTCTTTATACAGAGTATCAAATGGTGGTAGCGAAAAGAAACATTGAGTCAGCAATCTATATTACAGATGGTGGTTTCTTGTTTCAGGCAGCTTAAATGAATTACGACTGAAGGGAATCTGACAGGTAGGACTAATAACCCCTACCACCTTTCTTATTTTGATTGATTACAGTCAATATAAGAAAGGTGTTCAAGAATTTATCTCACTCTCGTTTTTACTTGAGTGATTTAATCAGTGTCTCCCCGGATATTGAAATAGACACGACAACTACGGTTGTTATATCCAAACTCAACTCACTTAATCATGCCAGTAGGCTTTCATCATCCTACTGGATAGTGATCTGTCTACTCATTGGTTAATTAATTTAATGGAGCATATATTATGCAAAATAAAGTGATATTAATCGGTCGATTAGGCCAAAAAAATCTTAGTGCAACAAGCAATCAAAAGTCGGTAATGCAATTTTCTATGGCTACTACTGAATCCTATAAGGATAAAGTGAGTAATGATTGGAAGGAGCTTACAGAATGGCATCAGTTAGCTGCTTTTGATAATTGCGCTGAACATATCAATACCAGAGTAAACCCCGGCGATCTTTTATATGTCGAGGGAAAGCTTCGAACAAAAAAGTGGCAGGACGAAAATGGCAAAGATCACTATACGACATCCATCATCGTAAAAGACTTTCCCAAAAAACTTCCGCGCTACTTCACCAAAAATGGGAACGACACATCGGCGCAGCCTAACATTGCACCGTCCAGTCAAACTCAACCTAAACAAATGCCTAGTAGCAACTTTAGTCAAGATGATGATATTCCATTCTAGATTCTAGTTAGTTATTAGCAATTCTTTCATCAAGCGCCGCAGGTTGTATCCATCTAATCTGTGCGTTTGATTCAACACTTCTAAGATAACAATCTTAAAACTCAACTACAGGTAAAAAGGTTATGAATCAAACGACCAATATATTACAAACTCAACAACAACCTCAGATATCCGATTGGCATAAAGCAATCGAAGACTCTCGGGCTAAGTTTTCAACCTTTGATGATTTGGATTTTGAACAAGAGCAAATTTTCGCTACTCAAGCTTTAATGAGTAATGATTATTTACTTAAGTTAGCTAAATCCAATCCAACAAGTCTCAAGCTTGCAATGTATAACGTGGCAGCATTAGGGCTTTCGCTAAACCCAAATATGGGACTCGCTTATTTAATTCCGCGCAAAGGTTGCATAACTGTTGATATCTCTTACAGAGGTTTGATAGCTATCGGCGTTGAGGCGGGAGCAATAAAATGGTCTAAAGCTGAACTAGTGTACCAAAACGATGTGTTTACATACCGAGGTCCAGCTGATAAACCGTTACATGAATGCAATCCTTTCGATAAAGAACGAGGTGATGTCATTGGTGGTTATTGTGTAGCAGAGCTAGTCACGGGTGGCTACTTGATTGAAGCGATGTCAAAAAATGACATGGACCACATCAAGCAATCTTCAGAGGCATTTCAAAAGGGTTATGGCCCATGGATTGAGTGGGAATCACAAATGCAATTAAAGAGTGTTGTGAAACGCGCTTACAAGTGGTGGCCAAAGTCTACTCCAAGAATGGCACAAGCATTAAAGGTATTGAATGAAGAAAACGGCGAAGGTTTAGCTGTCTTAGTCAAGAAAGATATCGTTGATTGTTTGCCGCCAGCACCAGATCGTAAGGATGTATCTGATGAATTGGCAACGGAAGTTGGTAGGTTTGTAAACAGAGCAATTGCAGCAAATGCATGGGAAGCATGTCGGGAATTAATACATACTCGCATCAAGAATCCTATTGATTTGTCATTTGCACTAAATGAACTCGATAAGGCGCAAGCGGAATCGAAATCAACAAATCTAAAGCTCGCTAATGAGAAATAAGCGAACTATGACTTCGCCAAAAGAGATTATGTCTGACTTTAACAGCCAGGCATTATCTTTTGAATCTGAGGAGAACATTATGCCGAAGAAATCAAAGCAGTGTTCACCGGATGGAGCAGAAATGGTCCTGGCCGATGTCAACCAGCGTTGCGACGCTTGGCTTGAATGGCGATCAAAAGGTGTTACCGCTTCGGATATACCCATCATTTTGGGATTAAGTCCATACAAGACTCCCTGGCAACTTTGGGCGGAAAAAACAGGTCGTATTAATCCACCTGATCTTTCCAAGAACCCAAATGTTTTAAAGGGAATACGACTTGAAGACGATGCTCGACTAAAAGCTGAGGAGAAATATGATGACATTCTATTGCCTGTTTGCGGAGAGTGCACTGAGTATCCAATTTTAAGAGCAAGTTTTGATGGTTTAGACAGCGCTCATGAGGTTTATGAGTTTAAGTGTCCGTCTGACTCTATTTTTAAAAACGTTAAAGAAAATGACAAGTTACCTAGTACGCATGCAGCAGAAAAAGAATGCGGCAATGAACAGCTGTCTGATAATGACTTTGATGACATAAAATCAAATGGAACAAAGTCTGCAACTTATCAACTGTACGAAGCACAAGTTCATGCGCAATGTGTTGTATCAGGTAATCCGAAGGGGCATCTAATCTTTTATAAAGAAGGAGAAGAGATCTTGGACTTTGACATTTATTTAACGGTAGAGAAAAGAGAGATGATTTTAAATGCTGCGAAAGACTTCTGGAATTTAGTAAAGACAGATTGTCCACCAGAGATAGACCCAGCTAAAGACTGTTTTATTCCAGACAATGGAAACTGCAGTTTTACCTGGCTAGCTCATGCTGAACACTGGCAAGCTTTAAACGAGAGGTTAAATGAACTTAAGCAGGAACAAAAGAATTTGGAGCAGGAAAAGAAAATTGCTCAGGATGAACTTGTTGCTCTAATGGGAGATTTTCTCTCTGCTGATTTTGGCGGAGTAAAGATCACTAGGTTCAAAAAGCAAGGTAGCATTGATTACAAAAAGTTTTTGGGGGATAGGTTTCCTAAAGACAACTTTGTAGACGAGCTAGAAAACTACAGGAAAGAAAGCTCAATACAGACCCGATTTACTTCGAGTAATGATGAGCTAGTCAATCCTGAAGCCAATGAAATTGTAGTGGTTGATACATACGCTGCATATTTTTAACACACTAGGCGATAAACACATCTTTGATGTGCTTATCTGCCTTTCTTATATCGATTTATTGAAGTCGGGATAAGAAAGGTATTCAAGAATTTATCTCACTCTTGTGTTTACTTGAGTGATTTAATCAGTGTCTCCATCGGAAATTGAAATAGACACGACAACTACGGTTGTTATTTCCATCACTTTAAAACTCAATCAACCAAGCCAGTAGGCCTTCATCATCCTACTGGATAATGTTGCGTCTTCTAATTGGTTACTACTCAACAATTGGAGAACTAAATGACTACTCAACCGATCACGACCCAACCTCAATCAATTGCAGGTTTATTTAACGTACCAGCTCCCGCAGCTGCCACTGTGAATGTATTCACTGACGAAACAAATGCTTTTATTCCGACTTTGGAGAAGAAGTATCAGTTTAGAAAGGAGACCTTAAGAGATGTTTTGGCATACTTGAGAGATCCTGATGGAGATGGAATGTATTTCTTTGGTCACTATGGCACAGGAAAAACATCACTACCTTATCAAGTAGCAGCTCGACTCAATTACCCCGTTCAAAGCTATACAGCACATGGACGCATGGAATTTGATGATTTGGTTGGTACATGGAAATTAGTTAATGGAACTATGGAGTTTTTGCATGGGCCATTAGCTGTTGCGATGAGAGAAGGTCATATCTTCATGCTAAATGAAATTGACCATGCCGATCCGGGTCAGCTTGCTGGCTTACACGACATTATTGAAGGTCACCCATTGGTGATAGCGACTAATGGCGGAGAAGTCATTCGAGCGCATGAAAATTTCAGGTTTATTGCTAATGGTAATAGTAATGGGACAGGTGATTCTACAGGGCTTTATCAAGGTGTTAACCAACTTAATATAGCTTTTATGGATAGGTTCAGAGTTGTTGAAGTGGAATATCCTTCAGAGGATGTTGAAGCTGCAATACTTGAATCGAAAACGCCAGAACTGCCTGAGACAATCAGAACTAATATGATCGCAATCGCGAACAAGATTAGAAAACTCTATATAGGTGGTGAAGAAACTGCAACACCGTTGACTTTAACTATGTCAACCCGGTCACTTTGTCGTTGGGCAAAACTGGCCGTTGTGTTTCGTAACGCACCTAATTCGCTAGAGTATGCGCTTAATCAGTCCTTGTTAGCTAAGGCTGAACCTGAGCAGAAAATAGCGATAACTGAAATTGCAAAAGGCGTATTTGGTAATACCTGGTCACAGGAGAATTCGCAATGAGCAAGGAAAGTATAAGAGTCTTTCATTACCAAGATAGTCGCTCAAATAAATATTGGGCGGTTGACCTAAAACCAGTTCTTACGGGTGTATATGGTATTTGGTATGGAGCGGCTTCAGGCTCAAAACTTACTTCTAAGACTGTTCCTGATTCACCGTCAGTTAGTAGACGGATTCAAGAAAAGTTGGATAAAGGTTACATTGAAAAGCCGGACCTCACAATAGATCGTGAGTCTGGTCGAGTCATAGATCGAGGCAGTGTATCTGATGAAAATGTCGGAGATGCGCTTTGGTATACCTTTACGGATCCGGGTCCTGAAAAGATAGCAACGATGCGAAAGATTGTATCGGCGTTTCTCATTCAGCTGGAAAGTCAACTTAAAGAGTTAGATAGTTCTGAATACGAAGCCTTGCTGAGTAACCAAACTTATCAATCTCTACAGAGTTTCAATCAAGGTGTGTCTGGAGAGGAAATTGATTATTCGGATGGCCCTTTAGCAGCTTTGCTGTTATTTGGCCTAAGAAGACATCTAAGGACCTATTCAGACCCTGAGATGGCTCTATCTGTTGTTGGTGATGATGGATTTCATATGCCACCTAAATTTGAAGAAATGGATAGCTTGATCGCTTCTATGTTTAAAGCACTTATAGATAAACAAAGAAATGATCTTAGCGATATTAACCATTACGGACTTCAATCGACCATAGAAAAATTAGCAATCGCATTTAGCTGTATTGATGCTCCAATTATTATGTCTGAAATTGAGACTAACGTTGAAGCAGCATTTTTCTAGCATCAATCTTACTTAACAAGGAAGGACTGATATGAACCTTAAGTTTTTAATAGAACTTGGATTCAAAAGGATGGATTGGGCAATTGCTAAAAGCGTTGGAGAGCAAGAAAAAGCATTGGATCTTATGATCGATGCGTATCTCTTAGTTCATAAAAAAGCTTATTTCGATGGCTACCATGACTATCCGTTCGATATTGAATCGTTTCTTTTAATTTATCCTGAATATGATGCAGATTATTACCATCATTTTTATCTGGGTAAAGCCATGAGGAAGCAATTAGTAAAGTAGAAAAATGCACTAGAAATATTAGTCGCATCTAAATCTGCCTTTATTTCCAATATCACACCGCCGTGCGCAGGTCTATTTTATTGCAAGCGCACACTACATCAACACTCTTGTCCATTCTGGACAAATACTCAACATATCTTTAGGAGAAATACCATGGAATTTATCCGTGAAACGACACTCGTGCATCTTAAAATCCGCTGCTGGTCAGGGGAAGTGAAGGCACAAAAAACTGACATAACGCTTGGCCAAGGAGGAAGTATTCCACCGAAGCAACTTTTAGAGTTAGGTAGAAAGAAAATATTTCCACCACAAGCAATACAACCACTCAAAAATCTTAGAAAAGCAGCTGAACGAGCATGTCTAGCTGTTGGCACAAGATTCATGGGCGGGTATGCGGTACCAGACAATTCTATTGAAGCCTTGGAAAAGGAATTGACGGATATTGAACATGCTTATGATGTTGCTCAGAGAACATTTGAATCTACCTTTGAGACTAATAAGCAGGCATGGATGAAGGATAACCAAGAGTACACCCATCTCTTCAACGCATTACCTTGCATTGAAGATGTTCGCGGTTCTTTTAGTTATTCATTTGGTTGCTACAAGCTCCAACCCATTGATGGTCATGAACCAGATATGGAGGAGATTGCTGATCAGGTACTTCACGAAATGAGCCTATATTGTAAAAATCTTTCTGCTGGTTTAGTCAAGAGAAAAACTGCGACAAGTGGTAAGTCACTTCGCAAACTCTTGTCGCCAGTCGTTGAAAGGTTGAATGCTTTATCTTTTGGAAATGGACGGATAATTAAAGTACTCAATGAGTTCAATGAACTTGTCGATTCAGTACCTGATACCCGGATCACGAAGAAGGATTTAGTGTTTAGAAATGCTGTTATGTTTCTATCAATGTGTGCTAATCCCGATCAACTAGAGACGATTATTAAAGGCCAGTTCAGTATAGGATCTTTAATTAATTCGATAGGTGTTGAAAAGGAAGAATTGGATAAACAGCAATCGCAATCCGCTGTTATTCAAAATCAATCATCGGATTCGCAAACGTCCGGTGCTTACTTTTAAGGGGGAAATTTATGACTTATGTTAATGCCCTTGAAAGGGCTCTACCAATAGTTGCCGCTGCTTATGGCGAGCAGTTCGGTGTCAAAGTTGTGTTGTCAGGACAAAATGCATGCACAGACGGTAAAACGATTGTGCTGCCACTGCTTGATAACATGACAAAGCTTAAAGATGTCTTATTTGGTTATCTTGCACATGAGTCCGCTCATATTAGAGATACTGATTTTGATGTAATTTATAAATGTAGAAATGCATCTGAAAAATCGTTTTTAAATCTGGTAGAAGATATCAGGATTGAAGGCGAGATCCAGCATGTTTTTCCAGGTACTCAGTTTACCTTGAGTGCTATGGAACAATACATTTTTGATCAAGGCTGGACACCTGTGCCTAGTGCACAAGACAACGAAGCTAGTATCCTCATTAGGTATTTGTACCACAGGATGTATGGCGAAGTTCTCAAGAGAGCGTGTTATTCATCTGCACTTATTGAGGAAAGTAAGAAGGTAGTGGAGCAAGTATTTCCATCAGGTATATTCGTTCGTTTGGACGTTATATTTAGTAAATACATGCATACATTGTCATCGACTCGAGAGTGCTTGAAAGTCGCAAGACTCATCCTAAAAGCAATCAAAGAGGCAGAAGAGGAAGAAAAGCCATCAGACAGCGGGGAGTCAGAAAATACTACTGACGACACAGCTAAAGATGGAAAAGCTCAATCAAATAATCAGGAACCATCGAATGATGAGAATGATAAAAGCGATTCGAGTGAGACTTCCTTTTCAGGTGAGCAATCTTCTGAAACAAATGACGATGCTGTTCCGGAAAATCAATCTGCTGATCTTAGCTTAAATGGAGATTCTGATAACAGTGAAAGTGGAGAGTCCTTGCATGAAATAGTGATGCAGGAAACTGATCTACCAAAAGATGTAATGGACAATTTAAAGGGTCAATTACAAGATCAAGCAAAGGAAGATGGAACTAGTCAATGCCATAGTATTGATACAAGTAATATCGGACAGCTGGATCTAACTCGAGGTAGTCAGGAGGAATTGCAGGCGGGTATTTTATCATCCAGTGCAGTTCGCTCGAAGCTGCAAGGTCTTTTGCAAGCACAAACCAGAGAAAAGAAGTGGTTGCATACAAGAGGTAAACGAGTTGACGGTAAGCGTCTATCAAGGGCTGCTATGGCTAATCCGTTTGTGTTTATACAGCGAGATATCCAGAAGCGCCCAGATACGGCTGTGCATGTGTTACTAGATAATAGTGGCTCCATGTACGACCGCCAGCAAACCGCGAATCAAGCAGCAGTATCATTAGCACTAGCAGTATCTTCGATACCAAAGTGTGATATTGCGGTTTCAGCGTTTCCTGGTCTGAGTGACTCTAGCGTTTGTCCCATTATACAGCGTGGACAATCAGTAAGAGCTTGTCTCAATCGTTTTGATATTCAGTCAACAGGCTCCACACCGCTCGCGGAGGCAATGTTATTTTCTGCAGGAGAATTAGCAAAAAGCCGACGTGAAAAGAAAGTACTAATCATTGTGACAGATGGTGATCCAGATGATGCTCATACAGTACGTTATATGAGTCGAGTTATCGAAGGTCATATCGATGTTTATGCGATTGGTATTCAATCTAACTCAGTTAGTTGCTTGTTTAAAAACTGGACAGTGATAAATGATGTTAAGGAGCTGCAAAGTTCTTTATTTGATATTGCTGGAAAAGTTTTAGCCCTGCACTAACTTACAACTTCACCCAACAGGGATACGTCCCTATTGGGGGGTATTCTCTGTTGAAGGGGGTACTTATGATTTTGTCACCTTTTGTTCCGCAAGAAACAATAGAAGAGGTTAAAAACTCTGAAATTGATTGGCGCGAAACATCACAAGATGGTCTTTCAGTAATGAGAGAAAATCTTCTTATACATTCAGTGAGATCAGCTTTCGGTATTGGTCTTAATGGTCGTAAGTTAAATCCAGATAACAAGGCATTTGCTTGGGTTTTCTCAGAAGATGAAAACTTACCATTTAGCTTCGTCAGATGTTGTGGCGATCTCGGTGTCGACCCAGAAAAAATGCGTCAAATTATTGTTTGGTATATCAACAAAATGACACGTTAATTTTACTCAACTCCAATAGGGGCATCATACGTCCCTATGGATATTGGTGCGCCTTTAACTCAACCAAGGAGCATTCAATGTCTACTCAAATTAGTTTTCGCACCAACGAAAAAGGAATAACGATCAGAAGAATGATGGTTTATCAACGCGACTGCGTTAAAGAACTTCAATATCAGATGATTGATGGAAAGTGGTTGCTCTATAACTGGCAGACACATCCAGCCTTTTTTAACACTCAATAATTTATTAGTGAGGTGTATCGTGGGAAAGAGAAACTCTACTCAACTCAAAATTAGAATGGCTTCTAGGTGGTTAAATGCATTTTCGGATTTAGCCCCTGGACTGCGTCACGCTATTACTAATTTAGGCAAAAACGTTCCTTGTCCCTTGCACGGAGGTACGGACGGTTTTCGCCTTTTTGATGATGCCAACGAAACTGGTGGCGGAGTCAAACAATCAGAACGTGTCATTCCAGAAGGAATTGACATGCTCATGTGGGTTAATGGATGGTCTTTTACAGAAGCATACGATGAGCTTGAAGCCTGGTTAGGTGGATCGCGCATCGATAGTCTCCCTGTAAGAACCATTCCCTCAAAACCTGTAACCAAAAACTCTAACACACGACCACTTAGGAACTGGTTGAATAGAATGTGGAAGGATGCCTTGATGTTGGAAGACATTGAGAGTTTTCCTGCCAGAGTTTACTTTAAACGGAGATGGATTGATGGAGCGGCAACTGTCGCTACAGATTTAAAATTTCATCCTTGTCTAGAGTACAAAGATAAACACGGAAACAAGCTTGGAACATCGGGCGCGCTGTTAGCTTTGGTTAGAAATAATCAGGGCGTACCAGTATCCATTCATCGAACTTATATCTATACCAATGGAAATAAGGCAGATTTTGGAGAAGGGTGCAGTGTTAGGAAAATGACTCCTCCTGTAAGTAAAGAGATCAAGGGGAGGCAGATTCAATTGTTTCAACCTATCGATGGATATATAGGGATTTCTGAAGGCCTGGAAACAGCATTAGCTGTCAATCAGGCTAGAGGATTCCCAGTATGGCCATGTATTAGCAATACGATGTTGCAGACGTTCGTACCGCCGAGAGGGGTACATACTGTGCTGAATTTTGTTGATAAAGATAGGAACCATGCAGGTGAAAAATCAGCGTTGATACTTGAAGAGCAACTACGGCTTAAAGGTATTAAAGTTTTAAACCTGCTACCACCAACTCCAATTCTTCCATCGGATGAAAAAGGAGTTGATTGGGCTGATCAACTGATAAGGGAAAGCAACGGATTCGATTTAATCGATGAGGCGCTTTCTTCATGTCATTTGAAATCAGCCTAGCATAAGCCGCAACAGGGGTCTTTTCCGTTATTGGATTAGACCTACTGCTTGGGTCAACCTCATTGCACGTCGCAATGTACTCTACTAATTCCATCGCTTATAGGCGCAAGGAAAATTATTATGAAAACAAGCAAAGAAATGAAGACCGAAATAAACGCGACTACTGATAGTCGTTTAGAGTGTCAAACTGAAATCATTCGCTTCACTGTAGCGAAGTGGATATTTTGGGGGGGCTTGGTTGTTAACTTTTTATCGTGGATGTTGTATGTATTTGCACCTGATTTAATAATATCGGAATGCGTTGATCAATATGATGCAGCAAATCAGATAATCGGACTATCTTGTCAGCTACGATACGATAGGCTTGTTGAAGTATCGGAAAAGATATTCTCTTTTGCGACAGTTTGGATTCCGCCGTTATTGGGACTTGTAATAGGTTACTATTTCAGCACAAAGGAAACCAAAAAGTAAAAACTAGACTCTAGTCAAAGTTTTGAAGCCCTCGTAGGAGGGCTTTTTTTTGCCTACAGTAACTTTTATACAAAATGATTCTGCATAAAAATTCTCAGGCGGAAGCCTATAAGGTTGTGATGGATCATATAATCGATGCAGAACGTTATCTGGATATACACAGATGTCTAAAGCCATAAGATAAGCTGGTGATGATTGTTGCGGGAACCAATTCAGATGAAATATTCTCGGAAGAAAATGCAGCTAAGTCTAGTGAATATCCAGGCAAGCAAGTAAAAGTCCAACTATCCAACATTGCGTATTAAGGTTTATAGACGGATTAAAAGAATAGAATTTAGATCATTAAGTCTTGCAAGTCCGCATTTGTTTGAGAACCTGTAGATAAAATAACGAAACAGGTGCTCAAATGAAAATCAACTATCACAATGAGCTAATCGATGAGATTACGTTCAAGGGGCTCTCAACCCGCTTACAAAGAAAACTGATCCTACTAACCACCGTCTGCATTGTCATCGGACTTACTTTGGCGGCTATTAAAGCGATTAAGCTCATTCCTGAAAATCAAATGACTCAGATGCTGACATTCTTCTTGGTGTCCTGTCTGTATGTCCATCATCTACTAACCCAAAAATTCATACTCAAAAAGCTCGCCTTGGCAATCGTGAACCTGCTCCCACTGACTAAGCTCTACAATGAGGACAAAAGGATTGTAGAAAGGGCAAAAAGCAGAATGCTTCCTATAGCAATGTCACTAAGGGATAGTGACTTGACGATACATAAACGCATAAACCCTCGCCTAGATACAACTAGTGTGTACGAGGTGATCCAACACTTACATGAGTTGGAAAGATGGACAGTCTGCCCAGAAAATACAAAGAAGTGTGCTGATTTTGTCTATCAATATATCTTGGTCGAGCAGTGGCTTGAGCAACAGGAAATAGAGCACTCGGTATGTCCTTTTAATCAAAGTATTGTGGAGAGGAATAGGTAAGATAAGGAAAGCAATCCAAAGGAGTCTAATTAATGAGCAATGTTGTCCATCATGATTTCAAAAAGGCACTAGAGCGATACAGTGCTGAAATATTTTCAGATGAAATGAAGAAATATCGTTTAGAGACCTTGGCTAAACATGCAGACGATGCTTGTAATCGAATCATTTGTTTGATGGAAGAATTGTGTATTGAGAATGTTCGTTGTGTTGCTATCTATGCTGGCTCCTCCAGTGAGCGCACCGTCAATGATGATGTGTTGAAAACTTATTTCCCACAACAAGAAAAAGAGGTATGCAATGAGTGAGCAAGCGGAAGCACTAGAAGAAGGTGATTCTATCGGGGTGGTGTCCGAAGCCGCTTATGATGATGAAACTATACTGTGGGAAGGGGGGCCATCACAATGGGTCAATCTTGGTAATTTCATTTTTTGGGGGATCATTTTCATTGCTTTGAGCATATTTATTTTATTGTGGAACTCCGGCCTTAGTAATGATTACCAACCATTTATTACTACTCTGGTTAGCTACACATACAAGGGGCTTTATGGTTTAGGATTGTTCAGTGTCTTACTTTCATATCTGACAGTACGATATGAATACACGACTGTCACAAAAAACAAAATAAAAGAAGCGAAGGGTATCACGCGAATTTTCAGGACAGAAAAATACTGTGAAATAAGCGATATAACGGATGTTACAAGTCCCCCAGCTGGATTGCTTGGGCTTGTAGGATTGTCTACTTTAGTCATTGAAACAAAGGATGATGACCAACCAATTATTAAAATTCGAGCGATAAGAGATAGAGAATGTCTTATCGCTAAGTTGCTACCGGTTTGGCGTAAACGGAAGGTCGATAGGAAGGGGTACTTTGGTGGATAAATTAGTCGTAGTGTTATTAGTTTTATTCGCATCGGTTTCATTTGGTGTCATAGGTGCGGCTATAGAAAACAAGTCGTCAGAACCAATGTTGCAGTTTAATGAAGTTACGGCAATGTTTGGAAGAAATCTAGAACCTGAACCAGGTCTATTGCAAGATCTTTTGTTAGCTGTCGCTGTTGATCATACCGCGTCAAATGTACCGGACGCCGCCAAGGAGATAGGCATTCCTTACATTTTAGGCAAGGGAATAGCGCACTGGGCGAGAAGGTTAAAAAAAGGGGCACCTCTCGATGTTATTGTGAATAACGCTCTGTATTTACTTTATTCAAAAGATCGAAGTGAAGAGTCGAATAAAACGGCTCTAAATTTAATGAAGTTGGCGGCTAGTAAAAATTATTGGCCAGCTAAGTATTATGTAGCAGAAACGAATCTAAAGGACTATTTAGTAGCGGACTACGACCTTAACTCAGATGCAAAAATGTTGATCCATGATAAAAGTATTCAGAGAGTAGCCGCAACCACCATGGAGTATTTTTTAGATTGTGCCAAGCGAGGTTTCGCACCTTGCCAATACAGAGTGGGAACATGGCTATTAACAAGTGAGAAGCATGCTGTTGAAGCTTTAAAGGCACTAGAATCAGCTATTCATACGTCAATGAGTGACTCTCGTTATAAGGGTATGTTTAATCAACGTCAAGGACATGCAGCCATAATCTTATCTAGTATCGGCCCGGAGTATGGATACAGTGAAGAAAAAATTAATGGATATAAATCTATCATAGCGAAAGCAACCCAAAAGCAACCTAACTTGGTGGCGGAAAAAGATGTTAGTCGGATGGACGAGTAAAAGTAGTGGACTGTTTCGGGGAGTCTAAAAAGCTTTTAATGATCCGCTCTATGGTCGTCACTGAACAGTTGGATTCGATGAAATTTGAGCTTTATGTGAATGGTTATAAAGCCAGTAGGATATTAAGTGGGAATGATTTTTTGGAATGGCTTAACGTTTACAATATTGACAGCATTGAGTACACAAAAGAACAAGCGCGAAAAGGCATCGAGATTGAGGTGCCAGAAGGAGTTGCTATGTGGATTTCTATTAATTAACTGGATTAGTTCAAGATCTCATAATAGGGTTTAAAGAATCGGCTTTTGAGAATTTCCAATCGATTTATGAAAAATAGACGGACAATTACACGATGCATTTATTGAAAAAAATAGCGCTTGTTACCATTTTGATTTTGGCAGTTTCTAATGTTGCTTTGTACAGTAAATTAAGCGCTCTAGAGAATAGAGTAGAGCAAAATATATCAGAAGTGGGTAGTGCGGAGGAGCGGCTACGCATTAAAGAGCTTGTAGATGAGTCTCTGAAAGAAAAAGAGTTAGCCAATAAACGCAATGCCTCAAAACAAAAACTAGCTAAACTCGAAATAGCGCATTCTCTTGCTAAAAAGGATGCGAAAAGATTGGTCTATGGTAATCCGGAGGCGCGTATTTCACTTAAAATGTATGGCGATATTGAATGTCCGTTTTGCCGGAAAATCCACAGAGAACTAAAGAAGATTGTTGATAATTCTCAAGGTGTTATCAATTGGGAATATAAGCATTTCCCGCTCTCTATGCATAACCCTTCTGCAGCTATTAATGCACAAGCCATTGAATGTATTGCAGAGACGCACGACAATCAAAAAGCATGGATTGCTTTAACCCAATTTATAGAGGGAACTCAAGGTAACGGCAGAGGAATTGACGATATTCCTGAGTTTGTGCGTTCATTTGGGTTGAATGGCTCAATGGTCAGTAACTGCCTTAAAAGCGATTCCCATAAACAAAAAATTAATCAAGATTATGCTGAAGGCAGGAGTTTGAGGGTTACAAGAACACCGGCTATTCAAATTGTAGATAGAGTAACCTCAAATACTGTTATGACAGAAGGATATCTTAAGGCAGAAGCCATTTTAGAGAAGGTTCAACGGTTAATTAATTAGTCTTGTTGTATTAAATCATTGCTGCAAGCGGCTCATACTGTGTTGCATAATACTACTTGTATAGGTAGTATATGTGGCTATGCTGAATTTTAGATATCTTCATAACAATACCTACAAGAGACTGAAGCCAAGTAGTATAGAGCGGATAGGTGTCTATCGTCGAAATGGCGAGTTAGAGTACGTCGATTGGTTTGGAGTTCTTGAGCGGGCTCATGCCATAAACCTCGGTAGTCATTGTATTTCGGTTAAATTGGCCATCGACTCCTTTGCCAAAGGTGACTCAGAGTTCGGTCTATCGTGGACAGAACTCAGTGAAAACTCCTTCCTCCAAGGCTGTTTTATACCGGCACTAAATGGTGTGTTTGCCGTTGTCGAAGAAGGCGAGCCTAAAGTTGTTGAGCAAAAGTATTCAATGGCTGGTGCCCACGAAGGAAAGTATTGATTATTATGAATATCGAACTCATAAAATATCGTAGTTTTGGTTATCAGTGTCCCGTTGCTTTGTTGGCGATTAATCAATCGACACAAGCCTATACTGCAGAAGGGGTATTATCATTGGCAAAGAAGTTTGAAGAAAATAAGTGCTTATCTACAAGGCTCTTCAATATTTATGAAAAACTAGAATTATTGAAGTTTCAAGAAATTGAGGAAATAAAATTTGATGATATAAGCGGTCAAGCGGTATTATTTTAGTTTGATTTTTGGCGTAAGCAACTTGATTGAGGAGTGGCGAGTGAAAGTCGGATTTTTATTTGTTGTGCTATTGTTTTCCGGTTTTACCATAGCGCATGGCGGTAGGACGGATAGCTCGGGTGGGCATCGTTGTAGCTCAAAATCTATTGCCAAAGGGGTATGTTCTGGATATCACTATCATGAAAGTCTTTCTCGTAAATCTAACCTGGAAATACCGAATAAAACGCAAGCAACCAACAAGTCGGTACCTGTGGTTGGTCCATATTCGAAACTCTATAACAGAAAAGAATGGTCACACTGGGTAGATAATGATGGGGACTGTCAAAACACACGGGCGGAGATTTTGATTGCCCGATCTTTATCAGCGGTGACTTACAGAAATAAAAAGCAATGCTCAGTTATTCTCGGCAATTGGCTTGACCCGTTTTCAGGAAAAACATGGTTTAAGGCTAGCGATGTCGATATTGATCATATTGTTCCACTTAAGTGGGCACATGGCCATGGAGCACAAAGCTGGACAAGAGATAGAAAAAAGCTGTTTGCTAATGACTGGGAAAATTTATTGGTAGTGGAAGATAACTTGAATCAAACCAAGGGAGCTAAAAGCCCTGATGATTGGATGCCACCCAATCAAGCTTTTCGTTGTGAGTATGTCGAAATGTTTAATAAGATCGTTAAAAAATATGAACTGCAATATATTCCGAGTGAAAAGCGTATTATAGATAGGATGCTATCAAAGTGTCACTAATCTTTCTTCAGGAAAAGCAGGTAATTAACATTAAAAGTAGTGCGCACATCAAATCAAGTTATAAACATGATTAAGAATGTTAAAGAAAGTGATTTGCTTCTTACGGTTCATCATCTTCTTATCTCATAAATAGGAAATCACTGACTCAACCATAACACCTCAAATATAAAGTAGGAATAAACCGTCGGATATGCTTAAATACAGCAGATTCACGAAGGATTATTTTAAGTTGGTTTAGCTAAACGTTTGGTTCAAAGGACATCTATGAAAAAAAACTGTACTTTTATAGTTCTATTTTTGATAGGTTGTAGCAACCCAGAGAACTATGAAGAGTGTATCTTAAAACATATGGAAGGGGTTAAAAGTGATTATGGTGCGAAGTTAATACACGCTTCCTGCTACAAGAAACATAACAATAAATCATCCCCAGAAGGTGTAAGGAGTTTAGAATTAGAAGAGCAACTTCGACTATCCGGCAAAGCTAATGTTAGTTATTTTAATGATTACTATACTGGGAACATTTATAACGGTAATCAATTTATTACACTTACGGAAATAAAAATTAGAGTAATTACTCGTTTAATAAGTTCTGAAGAATCTAATGACTATCTTGTCAAGGTAAATATACCTCCACTAACTACAGGAGAATTTAAGTTTAACTTTATGCCTGGTGAAAGCGGTTCTGAGTACTCGTGGAAGATTATTTCTGCTAAAGGTTATAAATCGGAATAATTTACATATTAATAGTTTAGAGTTGAATTAAAACTTTAGAATTCCAAGTTTTCTCGAGAAGTTCGTATGCATTAATTCTTGCCTATTCGCTAAGACATTTAGTAAGGCCGTTTTAAGAGATAATTCATTGCATTATTTTCATCTCCAGAGAATATACGGGATAAAGTAACTGAATTGGCAGCAAAGGGTTATGAAGATGAACCTTCGATCATTACGACTAAGATTCTCATGCGGTGATATGAATTAATTATTCAAGTAAGGAAAATCGACCTAAATACTAAGGCACCTTAATTTCGTTTTAATCAAAAATAGTCTGTTCCAGTTTTTGAGCGAGAGATAGCTGTTCCAGGTTTTAGTTTTCCCCAGGTTGGTACTTCACTAAATAAGTAAAAGAGAACCTCCCCAAGTTCATTGCTGCCATCATTTTTGGTTATTCAATTTCCATCCTCGGCATTCTTGGTACGCCCAGCACGTAATTGGTCTCATCTTTCGATTCAGAACTCAAAGCAATACATCGCTTCGATTTTAGGGCTTCTTGATATTCGGTTTTGTTGTCACAGTGGTGAACGCCTCTATCACATTCTCTACAATAGCGGATCTTGGGTTGGTCGGTCTTATCTAAATCTTCCCACTTATTATCGCAACGATATTTAAAAGAACAGTTGGTAATTCTCATTTGGTATTCCTAATAGTTTGTATGACGAAAAGATAGTCATTTACTTAGCTATCCAATATGTCAGTAAAAAGCAGACCATGTCGATAAGAAATTGGAAATTAGCTTCGTCAGGGCCTAAAATTGAATGGAGTTACCTTAGCCAATTTACACTAATAAACAATTCCGTCCTCTTGCACCTTCTTTCTATCAATTTGTTTATCAATGGACGCTCTAGCCTCTGCGAGAAAAGAAGCTCCAAATTCATGCAATAGCTCAATACCACCAGTTATTTCATACAAAGGTATCTCTATATCGATATGGTATTTAGAGTTTTTTCCATTCATGCAAGTTACATTTAGTGGTCCTCGCGCCTCGACTGAACACCAAGATTTGATGTCTTTCCAGTAGTATCTGCCCTTACCTGAAATTGCCTCATAAATAAGTTGTTAGTAATAATTAGCAAAGTACAGGCTAAGTATAAGACTACAACCAAATACATTAATTGCATCTTAATTAAGCCTATTGTTACGAAACGTTGGACAATTTCTTGAGTATATATTGCTCGATAAACAGGTAGGATAGAATTTGAATCGACTTCCTTATCTAAAGAACAAAATTGCTTTTGCAAAGTAGAATTAGAACGATAGTAATATAGAATTATTGTTAAAGCAAATCATCGTTTTTACTTGCTACTAGTCATGATGGAGATTATTTAGCGGTGACTATTACATTCAACAGTATTTTGCACGACTAGTTTTCCGGATGGATTAATAGTTAAAATTGTCGTAGCTTATAGTGATAAAAGACCAAGGAATAATCTTAAATACTTGTGTCAGGCAATGATTCGTAACTTGCTTATGAACATAGTAACAATTAGTAATTTTGCTTTATTTTTGTCAGCAGTATCGAATTATTGGAGAGTTAATAAACACCAGAAGGGCGAAGTTCCAATATTTTTTTTTAGGTATTTAATAATTATGAGCTTAATAGGTTATGTCTTTTCGAGCTTTGGAAATTAGGAAAGGAAAAAAAGTATTTAACTGACACTCATATTTTTGAGGTTACAGTAAGATAATTCTCTGACATTTTACTATAGCCAATTCATTCCAATTACCAGTGTAGTTAGGTGGCTTAGACTCACTTTTGCCTCGCCACTTATCGCTAACAGTTTCTGTTGCCATTTTTACAGAGCCAAGGCCGTAGCGAGAATTGAGGTTATCCAATGCAGTCATTAATGATTTTTTTTTGCTATCAGCGTCTTCGTCAAAAAATAAATCTACTTGCTGCTTAGAAACCGGAACGATATCACTGAGAGTAATTCCTGTTTTAGAGTATCGGTACCCAGGTTTATAAATTGATTCAAAAAGTTCTGTTGCTTGATGTAATAACTCTCTGCTGTCAGCGCTTGCAAAATCTAGTTTAGCGGTTGTAGATTTCGCATAGCTAGGCTCGTTCTTTATAAAGGGGCTGGTTTGTATTGTCACAGATATTGACTTAGCCACTGCATTTTGAGCTCTGAGCTTTCTAGAACCGCGTGTGACATGTGCAGCAATAGAAGCGAGCAAGGAGTTCTTGTCGTCCGTTTTATTTCCAAGACTTCGAGAGGCGATTATTTGTTGGCTAATACTGTAGTCTGGATCCCAATCAGTGGCTTCGGTGCCGTTTAACTCCAAAATAGTTTTCGTTAAATTAATTCCGAAATTTGATTTGGCTTCCTCTGGATTGAGATCAGCCAGCTGAAGTGCAGTTATAATGCCCAGCTCATTAAGTCTCTTTGTAGTTGCCTTGCCGCATCCCCAAACCTCAGAAACGGGCACCACGTTGAGCATTCGCCTCCGCTTTGGATCGTCATTGAATATATTGACTACACCACCAGTCGCGGGGTAAGTCTTAGCACAATAATTACACGCTTTACTTAATGTACGAGTGCTAGATATGCCGACGCCACAAGGCTGTCCTGTTCTTTTGAGGATCTCACTTCTCATACGTCGTCCGTAATTTTCGAGTGAACCACTTTCTTTCTCATTTAATATGCAGAAGTTTTCATCGATTGAGTAAGGGATTACGGAATGGCTAAAATCCTCCATAGTGGCTCTTACGCGCTCTGAAATGTTAGTGAATAGAGCAAAGTTAGCCGAGCATCGCACTAATCCTTGTTTTTCGAGATGCTTTACCTGGAAGTAAGGTTGCGCCATTTTAATACCCAAAGCTTTAGCTTCGTAACTTCGCGCAACTATTATCGAGTCGTTATTACCAGCGATAACAACTGGTACACCATTCAATGAAGGGTTGAAGAGCCTGGTCATGGAAACGAAGGCATTATTAATATCAACTAGCGCGATGACTCTGCTCACTTTTTGGTGGCCCTATGATTGGTTAACGTATAAGTCACCACCCCCCAAATTTCAAACTCTTCCTTATCCATGGTCTCAGATGGAAAGTCATCATCACGGTAGAGTTCTACGATATTGCCTTTTAATGAATATTGACGAAGAACCAGTTCTGAATCAATTATAGCGACAACAATATCGTCAGGCTGAGGGTTCAAGGAACGATCCACAACGGCTATGTCACCATCTTCGATTCGAGCACCTGCATTGTCACCACTGACTCTCATGAAATACGTTGCTGAAGGGGTTTGTGTGACCAATTCATCCAAGGAGAGTCTATCTTTTGGATTGGTCTCATAGCTCCCCCCAAACCCCGTGGGTAGAGTGGTCTTTTTTTGTTCTGACATTAGACTGATAAACCTCAAAAAACGACGCCGAAAAAAACAACTACTTATATAGATAGTGCTTTATTATATGCTGCGGCGAGAGATTAGGGAATGCCTATACTTCACACTAGGATGATACATCGTGCTTACGTGAGAGGGGATCGGGGACTTCCGTCTAAAATTGGTCAATGAAGCGCGATACCAAGCGATGAAAAACGGTCGAACGGGGATTGGGCTAAGATATTTTGAAGCTGTAAGTGTCCAGCTAATTGCCCCATTAAATAGTGATCTGGTGAGACATTTTGTCTTGTAGGGGGTCTGACTTAGATTGACATTTCACATTTGCCCCGCCTATAATACCTTAATAGGTGCATATTGTGAGGCAGTGATGATGAGCGGATTAATCGAAGAAATGATGGTTAATGATGGACGTGTTGAGTCGGGTATGTTGGCTGAGAAGCTCAGAGTGACCAAGGTTGAGCTTGCTAACTCAATTGGCTTATCAAAAGATTCCATTAGTAAACGAACCCGCATAGGTTCGCCTAAAACTCAGGCGCGACTAAGAGAGATCGTCGAGATCTTGAATCGGATCACTCAGTGGTCTGGTTCTACGCAGGCGGCTTATGCGTGGTATCGATCGCAACCAATACCATCGTTTGGTGACCGAACAGCAGAGGATATGCTGAAGGCGGGACAAGGCGAAGCCGTGAGAAGATACCTTTCTCGCATCAATGATGGCGGCTACGCTTGAATAAATATCGGATCCGGTTCCAAGGATTGGTATGCCGGGCCATCAATCCTCTTTGGTCATTTGCGCCAGACTCAGGTGAAGGAGCAGCATTGCACGGCGGCCGCTTTAATCCTGTTAAAGTCCCTGCTCTTTATACCTCGCTCGATGTACATACAGCTTGGACTGAAGCCCAACAAGGTTTCCCTGTTAAGACTCAACCTTTGACGATGGTGAGCTATGAAGTAAATTGTGTCGATCTCTACGATTTGACGGATCCTAGGACGATGTTAAGTTTAGGTTATGAGGATACTCATCTCTCATGTGCTTGGGAGTATGATTTGTTGATGAAGCAGATCCCTGCCAGTTGGAAGATGTCATCTGAGCTCATTAGTGAAGGCATTTGCGGAATAATTGTTCCTTCGTTTGCAAAAGGTGTTCAAACCGGAGCGAAGAATATTGTTTTCTGGGACTGGACTTGCGAGCTTCCACATAAAGTTAAAGTCATTGATGATGAAGATCGCCTGCCAAAAAACCAAATCTCTTGGGAATAGTTGTTTATCATCGATAACATTCAATAAAATTATTAGGTTGATTGTTAGAGTCGATTCGTTTTCAAAGTCCTCCTGAACTTGTTTCTTCACAAGGAAAACAATATTCATATTAAGCATAATATATCATAACGACCAATAGCAGTCGTACTATCGCCCTCACTCTACCCTTGTACCTAACTGATAGAGTGGGCCTATTTTTTCCTGTTTTAACCTTCTCTTTCCTTTGATTTCCTGTCACATGCAACTCGCGTTGCAAGTTTTGTTGGATAGAAGAGGTGAGGGAGGTTCAGTTGGTTCAAATTGCTGAGATGGTTGGGGTTGCGTCATGGTTCTCCATTTGTTGGTATGATATAATATCCTGTATATTGTTAGTAACACCATTTGAATAGGTGACAATTATGAGTGTGATGGAGACTGTCGACACTTTAAGTTCAGCGTATGTTGAGATAGCTGAAAGTATTAAGCAGGTTGAAACACAGGTCCTTAATGATGGCGATGCTAAGTTGCCGCTCTTTATTCCGGGTATCGATTCAAATGATGGCCGTCTAGCGAGAATAGCCGCTATCAAATCCATGAGTCGTGTTCGAGCCGACTCGTCCTTGATCAAAACTGGCGCTCTATGCGCTTCCAATAAAACGGTCGCGGCAGTTGAGCAGCTCAATCAAGCAAAGGATCGTTTTAAGGAAGCAGTTCAGTCCGTCAAAGGCGGGGTTAAAAAGACCTCCAAAGCCCTGCAGCATATGATTTTAGCAAACGCGAAGCTCACGCGGGATGATAAGTTAGCCGCCGCCTTAAAAGCGATGGGCGCATTGTCGTTTGATTTACGGACTTGCTACGCCCACGTGCGGGTTCTCCCCGAGAATACGCAAGCCATCAGCTGGACATGGGCGATGAAGCACAAACGAATGGTGACTTATACGGTTGCTGATGCCTTTGAGCTCGCCTCCAGAATGGCTGATGAGCAGGCTCGACTCGCGGCTGAGATTCAACTTAAAGGATTACCATCCGATGAAAAGTTGGTTCAGAAAATTGATATGCCGCCACAACTGAAAGCAAATATTCAATTCATTGATGATTCCAAGCAGCTTATCAAAAAATCAATTACGGTCTCAGGTGTACTGATCGTCCCGCAAGCGTTTCTCCCCGACACGATTTGGCGCGAACAGCCTAAGGAAGCAACTATCCGAATGAATCGTCCAAAGGCGCGAGAAGATGAGGTCTTTATTCCAACGTTGGGTCTCTATCGGCACGCGGGGAAGAGTTGACCATGTCATTTGAAAACCCATCGGTACGACAAAAAGTTAAAGTCTTCTCAAGAGGCGCTGCATTAACAGCAGAAGAATCGCCTTTAGTCGAGGGCACAGGGCATGACGATGATGGCTCTCGTGTGACACTTAATCTTGATGTCGCGACAAGGCTAGATGGACAGAAAACTTTTAATTGGGCAGATAAGATCACTGTGCAACTGAGCAGTCTTGAATTACCGGAGTTTTGTGCCTTACTGATGGGTTATGTCGACCAGATGAAAGCACTGCGCGCCGATAAAGGCATTGAACTGGAACGACAGAAAAACTCAATCTATCTGAAAGCGTCCAAGCAAGGTGGTGGGATGTACACCTTGCCCATAACACCCGCGGCAATATTTAAACTGAACGTATTAACACTCGAGCTACTCAAAAAACAAAATAAAACGAATGATGTCAATGTGATCATTGCTTCGCTAAGAATGTTCGCTAAACGGTAAAAATATCTCATAGGCAAATAGGTTTGGATTAAAAACCCAAAAAGAATAAATAGTTCCGGTTATTCTCTTAAAATGTGGGCAAAATTAACTTGCAAGTATTCAAAAGCGTTTTAAATTGGAATAAGTAATTAAAATACTACAAGGGACAAAATAATGAACCAATTTTCAAAATCCTCCTACCTGACTATCCTTCTTGGCTGTCTAGTATTATCAGGATGCAAAGGGCTATATGTCGGTCCAATTCCTGGTCATAAAAATGACACGTCGCAATCAATAGCAAAAAAGCAATCGTCATATAAAGAACATAAAATTAACAGCTTCATTGTTAATAAAGATGTCGATGTCGTTTTTATTAAGGTCAAAAATGAATTCGGATTCTGGACGGAGCAAGAAATGCGAGCTGATTTCGGCAGCGCCCAAAGCCTTGCTGATACAAAACTAGCGAGCGATGGATTTGCATACAGCGAAATACCAGGAGTTCGCTACAATATGCGAAAGTACATCTTCAACGCTGGAGAGGAGAAGAAAAAACCCGGACACCGAAAGGGCAATGTCATGGATGTCACCATCGAAAAAGAGTCGGCTAACGAAACGAAGGTATCTCTGGTGTACTGGTCACAATATGGGCCGCAAGAAACCGCAAAGTATAATCAGTGGATCAAGAGTAAGCTTGAAAAAGCACTCTCGACGAAATTGTTTTAATAATGAAAAAGATCACATTTATTGCTGGTGTTCTAGTCGGGTCTTTAGCTACATTCTATGCTCTACCTTATTACGAGCGTAGCTACGGTGCAATTAAGCGACCAGGACTTTCACAGATAACCAACATGGAGATTGGCAGCGTAATTCATCGCTCAGATGATAAAAAAGAGAAGGCTGTACAGCTGACTAAAAATGTTTATCTGGCGATGGATGTGATCAACAGTAGAGGAGTGAATGAAAGAGCGTCGGAGCACACCTTGGCTGTTATTAGCGACTTAGCGGACTACAACGAAACCATGCGTGGTCATATCGCTGATCTACTCTCCCGCAAACAAGTTATTCTGAATCAAGACGCTTTGGCTATTTTTAACCAATATTTGACCGACAAAAGAGAGTCAACAAATTTCTGATTGGTGTTGATGTCATCAGCCCATCAGATGTAAACTTTGAGCTAGGGCTGAAACTAGCGTACGAGAATAAAGCCGTCGCAAAGCTGTACTAAAAACAGGCACATAGCCAAATGCATTCAAGGATTGAATATATGACACATATAACTAAGTTCATTGAGAGAATTCCTTGGTATATATTCTTACTAGTTAGTGTTTATTTTTATAGCAATATCATCTTTCACTTCGACAAACCTATAGTTGTAATCACCAGCACCATCGGAATAGCGTGTATGACATACTTGTCTATACACAATTTCTTTAAACGCTAGACAATAACGCTTGCATGTCAGCCCAATCATGCAATCCTGTCAGTATCAGGTCCTATAGGATTTCGAGACAATAAACGTAGGTCATCCATATTTTTTAAATAGGTACGTAAGTTAAGATGCAAGAGTATAATTTCTTTCTAGATGGTATAGCCGAACAAAAAGATAAAATAATCAGCTCCATTAACGAACATGGTTTCTATTTACACCAAGATGATAAATGCGTCTATACAGTGGGAATGTCCTGCGTGGGTTTTCCAGAGCTTTTAATGTATAACCAATCTTTAGAATCTGCGGATGAAATATTTTCAGATATCTATTGTGGTGTAAAACATGACAAGATGGCGTCTATAAAAGAATTCATTGAAAACAACCCATTTAGTCGCTTAATAGGTTTCGAGCCGCTGTCTGACACCACTAAGCAGAGTTTGTTATGGTCAGCCAGGCTCTTTTTAGAAAGCTGGAATTTTGATGTGGTTGAGTTGAAAACTAATTAATTGATTCAAGGTAAGATATGGTCGAGATCATCAGTTTCAAAGACTACCAATCAGATAGAAAAGCGTTTAAAGAAAGTCTATCATCATCTGGCTTTTCTGCTGCCAACTTAAAATCAAATTACTCTGATATCGTTATGTATGTCTCAGATAGTCGAGAGACTGGTGTTCTCGTTTTTGGATTCAGCTTGAGTGAACTTTCAAGTATCAACCAGTCAGAATATTTATCATGGCCGCATATTGTTCAAGTATGGGAAATCATTGCAAACCCAGAACTTGGATTTGATGAAATCTATAAAAAAAATGCGATTCAATATATTATAAAGTCATTGCCAGTATTAAAGTCATGGAAAATTCTAGTCAATGAGATTGCAAGCAAAGAAAAAGGGCTTACAACGCATCTCTTTGTAGAAATCGATAGGGACAATATCAACGAGCCCAACAGTATTCATATTTGTCAGTCACCAAATAAGATCCTTAATGAAAAATCGGCTAATAAAATTAAAGCCAATACAGAAAACTTAGTCTAATAATAAAAATTACTTCTTCCACTCGGTTTGCATTGGAGGAATTTAACAAAACGAATTTAGTAGGGTATCTGTTGATGCTTACTTATAGAAGGAAACTAAAAAATGAAATTGCATTTACTTGCGGCTGTATTTATGTTGCTTTTTTCACTTTCTACCGTTGCTGATGATGTTGACGAAGCGCTTGCTGTATATGAAAAAGGCGATTACTCGTTAGCCGCGACTCTATTCACTCAATTGGCAAGTAAAGGAGAAGCATCAGCACAATACATTCTTGGCATCATGTATGATAAAGGTCGAGGCGTGAATAAAAGCCATGAGCTAGCGACAAAGTGGTATCACAAAGCTGCCGAGCAAGGTCATATGTCCGCACAATATAATCTCGGATTGAATTACGAACACGGCCAAGGTGTGAGCAAAAACGATCAACTAGCCGTGGTTTGGTATCGTAAGGCTGCTGAACAAGGTAGTTCGCTAGCTCAATATAACCTTGGTTCAATGTACTATAACGGTCTAGGTATAAGCCAAAGCGATCAACAAGCTGTTGTTTGGTATCTCAAAGCGGCTGAGCAAGGCCACTCTTCAGCTCAAACCAATCTCGCATTGATGTATACGAAAATGCAAGACCATGAAAAAGCATTTATCTGGTATCTAAAAGCTGCCCAGCAAGATGTTGCCCCGGCGCAGTTTAACCTTGGGGTTATGTATGAAAAAGGGTATGGAATAAAGCAAGATGCTGAGAAGGCTCTTTACTGGTTTAAGCGGGCTTTTGATGGTAACTTTCGGCCCAATGAAGATTGGTACCTTTTAAAGAAATCGAAGCTTGGCGCAGTTATTGATATAGAAGAGGATCGCCTTAACAAAGCAAGCATGCAACGAGAAAATATCGAGAACGAGCGTGTCGCTTGGAGCGAAAATATAAAACCTGGTGATGACACTTTTTGTGGGCCCATTATTGAGGTTAATGGCCCTATGATTAAAATAGCGATTAGAGTGCAACTACCTGGCTACCCGTCAGAGGCATGGCTAAAGCGAACTGAACTATACCCTCCAAGTGTGACGTGTCGGAACATAAATGGAAATTTACACCCTGTTTTTTAACAATCGCGACTAGTTTTTGCGGTTTACGGGACATCCTAAACCTTGTTAGTAGCCCTAATTGGGGTTCTGGGGATTTTCCCGCCATAGATTGCAATTCCCTCTGTAAGCGCTGCTATTCATGGCCTGTAGAGGAGTATTACTTTTCAGAAAGCGGCAAATACTCATCGATCGATTCCATCAGATACTC